>Ga0160451_100087_pt1 | contig 88080 bp, 79 predicted proteins | sample HID1975M_E1MG_FD_108270 | JGI IMG/M metagenome (GOLD analysis project Ga0160451, IMG submission 108270) | Enriched soil microbial communities from UW Madison campus, WI, USA - HID1975M_E1 MG | ecosystem: Environmental > Terrestrial > Soil > Unclassified | place: USA: Madison, Wisconsin... | reverse complement strand
GGCTTCTGCGGCACGCAGGAACCCGAAGCCGTCCGGCAGGATTTCCAGCACGCCGTCGGCGGCGACGCCCTCGCCGTGGCGGGTCAGCACCTTGAGCAGGGCGAAGATCACGTCCTGCTTGCGGGCGCGGGCCACGCCCTCGTGGATCTGCAGCTGCTCGGCGATCTCCAGCAGCTTGTGCGCCGGCATCCGCTTCAGGTCGCCCAGCGAGTACTGCGGGAAGCCTTCCGGCACGCTCGGGTGCGGGCGCGGCGGGTGCTGCATCTGGTTGCTGGCGCCTTCGTCCTGCATGCCGCCGTCGTCGCGGAAGCCGCCACGGTTGCGGTCGCGGTCGCGGCGGTTGCGGAAGCGGTCGCGGCGGTTGTTGCGGCCGCCTTCGCGCTGCTCGCCGCCGTCGCCTTGCGGCTGGCCGGCCTGGCCACCGGCATCGGCGGAAGGCTGGGAAGATGGGGTGTTGTCGCCGCCGGACTGCGCCGGGGCGGGGGCCTGGGGCGGCGGGGGCGCCGGAGCGGCGGGGGGCGGCGCGGCGGCGGCTTCGCTGGCGCCGGCATCGGCCGGCTTGGTCACGCGCTTGCGCGCACGCTTCTCGGCGGGTGCGTCGTCGCTCCCGGGCGCTTCAGGCAGGGTGTTCTCGGACAAGGGTGCGATTCCTCGCTGGTAGGTGCGAGCGCCCGGTGCGGGCGTTTGGATCCTGGTGGGAATGGGTCCGGCGGTAGGCCCGGACAGGACGCGGCCGCGGATCTGCGGCCGGTTGCAACGACACTAACACCGCGTGCCGGGCGCCGGCAAGCGCGCCGCGGCATCGGTTCAGGCACAGGCAGGACGGCCTCCCCGGCGGTCCCCCCGGGCCCGGGAAGCAGCCTCAGGCGGCGGCGCCCAGGGTCTTGTCGATCATCTGGGTCAGCTGGCCCTTGCCGACCGCCCCGACCTGGGTGGCCTGGATCTGGCCGTCCTTGAACAGCAGCAGCATCGGGATCGAGCGCACGTGGTATTTGATGGCGGTGGCGCGGTTCTGGTCGATGTTGACCTTGGCCACCTTCATGCGGCCGTCGTAGGCATCGGCCAGCTCGTCGACGATCGGCGAGATCATCTTGCACGGGCCGCACCATTCGGCCCAGAAGTCGACCAGGACCGGTTCCTGGGATTGCAGCACGGCACTGTCGAAATCGCCGTCGCCGATGTGCATCACCTTCTCGTTCACTTGCTGTCTCCATGGATTGCCGGCAGCGGCCGGCGGGGCCGGGCGCTGCCTTTGGGGTAAACTGGGGCGTTTCGCGGAGAAGTCAAGGGGGCTACCGTCCCCCTGACGGCCGCGCGATCCGACGACGGCCCGCAGTGTGCGGCGCGTCGGAAACCGATGCAAGCACGCGTCAAGACCGCCCACCGCACCACGCTGCGCCGGGCCATATGAAGACTGGATGATGAGCGACAAACCGCTGACCGATGTAGCTTTTTCCTCGTTCGACCTGCACCCGGCGCTGCTCGCCGGACTCGAATCCGCAGGCTTCACCCGCTGCACCCCGATCCAGGCGCTGACCCTGCCGGTGGCCCTGCCCGGACGCGACGTCGCCGGCCAGGCGCAGACCGGCACCGGCAAGACCCTGGCCTTCCTGGTCACGGTGATGAACCGCCTGCTGACCCGCCCGGCGCTGGCCGAGCGCAAGCCCGAGGACCCGCGCGCGCTCATCCTGGCGCCGACCCGCGAGCTGGCGATCCAGATCCACAAGGACGCGGTCAAGTTCGGCAACGAGCTGGGCCTGCGCTTCGCCCTCGTCTACGGCGGCGTGGACTACGACAAGCAGCGCGAGCTGCTGCAGAAGGGCGTGGACGTGATCATCGCCACCCCGGGCCGGCTGATCGACTACGTCAAGCAGCACAAGGTGGTCTCGCTGCATGCCTGCGAGATCTGCGTGCTGGACGAGGCCGACCGGATGTTCGACCTGGGCTTCATCAAGGACATCCGCTTCCTGCTGCGGCGCATGCCGATCCGCACCGAGCGCCAGACCCTGCTGTTCTCGGCCACCCTCAGCCACCGCGTGCTGGAGCTGGCCTACGAGCACATGAACGAGCCCGAGAAGCTCGTCGTGGAGACCGAGTCGATCACCGCCGCGCGCGTGCGCCAGCGCCTGTACTACCCGTCCGACGAGGAGAAGCTGCCGCTGCTGATCGGCCTGCTCTCGCGCAGCGAGGGTGCGCGCACGATGGTGTTCGTCAACACCAAGGCGTTCGTCGAGCGCGTGGCCCGGTCGCTGGAGCGCGCCGGCTACCGCGTCGGCGTGCTGTCCGGCGACGTGCCGCAGAAGAAGCGCGAATCGCTGCTGAAGAAGTTCCAGGCCGGGCAGCTCGAGATCCTGGTCGCCACCGACGTGGCCGCGCGCGGCTTGCACATCGACGGCGTCTCCCACGTCTACAACTACGACCTGCCGTTCGACGCGGAGGACTACGTCCACCGCATCGGCCGTACCGCCCGCCTGGGTGCCGAGGGCGACGCGATCAGCTTCGCCTGCGAGCGCTATGCGATGGGCCTGCCGGACATCGAGGCCTACATCGAGCAGAAGATCCCGTCCGAGCCGGTCACCGCCGAGCTGCTGACCCCGCTGCCGCGCAAGCCGCGCGAGCGGCCCGAGGGTGGCGACGGTGAAGGCGACGGCGAGGACAACGAGAGCGTCGGCGAGATCTTCCGCGAGGCGCGCGAGCAGCGCGCCGCCGAGGAGGAGCGTCGCGGCGGCGGCCGTTCGCGCGGCGGCAAGCCCGCGCACGGTGGTGGCGAGCGCCGCGATGGCGAGCGCCGGCCGCGACGCAAGGCGGCCGTGGTGGCTGCCGGTGCTGGCGTGGCGGTGGCTGCGGCTACCGGCAACGGCAATGACAGCAGTGACCGCGACAACGGTGCTGCACGCGCCGCCGGCGATGTCCGGCCGCCGCGTGCGCAGGCAGGCAACGACGCGGGTCCGGCCGAGGCTGCGTCGGTCGATGGCGAGCGCGCGCCGCGCAAGCGTCGCCGCCGGCGTCGTGGCAAGCCGGTCGACGGTGCCGCGCCGGCCAATGGCCAGAACGCCGCCCCGCCGCCTTCCCAGGTGCCCGCGACGCGGCAGAAGCCGGCATCTGTGCCGGCCGTGGCGCCGCCGGCGGCGGGCAAGAAGGATTCGATCCTGACCCGCATCGGCCGTCGGCTGCGCTCGCTGGTGCCCGGCGGCTGATCGTCCTCCGGGGCGGCTGCCCTGCGTAGGAGCCGGTCTTGCCGGCGACACGAGGGTGTCGACACAGGCGACGCCGTCGTGTTTCCGACTCCCGGGTCGCCCGCAAGACGGGCTCCTGCAGGAGGGCCCGGGGTTTGTTGTAGGAGCCGGTCTTGCGGGCGACACGACGTGCCGGCGCAGGCGACGTCCTCGTGGTTCCGACGCCCTGTCGCCCGCAAGACGGGCTCCTACGGGAAGTCGTCGTCCCCGGAGGTGCCGGCAAGGGCGGGGATGAAGGATCCCCTGTCGCGCGCCGGAGGGCACTCCGACATAATCGCCGCATGAACGTGCTGCGATTCGAGAACGTCAGCAAGCAGTACCCCGGCGGCCACCAGGCGCTGGTCGACGTGAGTTTCGACGTGGACGAAGGCGAGATGCTGTTCGTCACCGGCCATTCCGGCGCCGGCAAGAGCACCCTGCTCAAGCTGATCCACCTGTCCGAGCGGCCCAGCCGCGGCACCGTCGTGTTCGGCGAACGCAACCTGCAGCGCGTGCGCGGCGGCAAGGTGCCGCTGCACCGGCGCGAGGTCGGCGTGGTCTACCAGGATCATCGCCTGCTGACCGACCGCAGCATCGGCGAGAACGTGGCCCTGCCGCTGATCCTGCGCGGCACCCGCCGCGCCGAGATCGGCAAGCGGGTGCGTTCGGTGCTCGAGCGCATGGGCCTGGGCCACCGCGAGAAGGCGCTGCCCACGCAGTTGTCGGCCGGCGAGCAGCAGCGCGTGGGAATCGCGAGGGCGATCATCGCCGAGCCGCGCCTGCTGGTCGCAGACGAACCCACCGGCAACCTCGACCCGACCCTGTCGGCCGAGATCATGGAACTGTTCGCCGGCCTGCCCGAACGCGGCACCAGCGTGCTGGTGGTCAGCCACGACCTGCCGCTGCTCAAGCGCATGCGCCGGCGCGTGCTGATCCTCGATCACGGCCGCCTGGTCGACGACATCTCGCCGCAGGACCTGGCCGAATGAACGCAGGCACGGCGAACACGGCCGCCCGTTCCGCCCCGGCGTCCGCCACGGCGTCGCGCCCGCGGGCGTGGCTCGATCAGCACCTGCACGGCCTGGCCTTCAGCCTGGGCCGCGCGCTGCGCAAGCCGTGGGCCACGCTGCTGACCGTGGCGGTGATGGGCCTGGCCCTGGCGTTGCCGCTGGGGCTGTCGATCGTGATGGACAACCTGCGCCACTTCGCCGGCAGCGTGCAGCAGTCGCGTGAGATCAACCTGTTCCTGAAGATGGACGTGGACGCCGCCGCCGCGGCGAAACTGGCCGACACGCTGCGCAGCCGTGGCGACGTGGCCGCGGTGGAACTGCGCACGCCCGAGCAGGCGCTGGCCGGATTCCGCGAGGGCAGCGGCCTGGGCGAGGCGATCGATGCGCTGGGCGACAACCCGCTGCCGACGCTGCTGATCGTCGCCCCCGGCGGTGGCGACAGTGCGGGCGACGCGCGCCTGGCCGCCGCGCTGGAGGCGCTGCCTCAGGCCGACCTGGTCCAGCACGATGCGGTCTGGCGCCAGCGCCTGGACGCCTGGCTGCGCTTCGGCCAGCGCGTGGTCCAGGTGCTGTCGGTGCTGCTGGGCCTGGGCGCGGTGCTGGTGGTCGGCAACACGGTGCGCCTGGACATCCAGTCGCGGCGCGAGGAGATCGGCGTGCTGCAGCTGCTCGGCGCCAGCGACGGCTTCATCCGCCGTCCGTTCCTGTACCTGGGCGCCTGGTACGGGCTGGGCGCCGGACTGCTGGCGCTGGGCCTGGTCGCCGCCGCCGGGCTGGCGGTCCGCGAGCCGCTGGCGGCGCTGAGTGCCAGCTATGGGAGCCAGTTCTCGCTCAAGGGTCTGGATACGCTGCATGCGTCGGTGGTATTGCTGGGGACCGTCCTGCTGGGGTGGCTGGGGGCCTGGGCGGTGACCGGACACTTCCTGCGGCAGACCCGGCCCACGGAGACCTGATGGCTGTCCAAGAGCTCAAGCACCTGATCAGCGATGCGCCGCGGGTGATGGTCGCCGACGGCTCCAAGCTGGTGCGCAGGCTGATCGCCGACGTGCTCGAGCGCGAACTGCCGGGCGTGCAGGTGGTCGGCTGTTCGAGCATCGCCGAGGCGCGCGCGGCGCTGGCTAGCGGCGCGGTCGACCTGGTCACCACTGCGCTGTCGCTGCCCGATGGCGAAGGCCTGGAACTGGCGCGCAGCGTGCGCGAGGCCGCCGGCCAGGCCTACGTGCCGGTGATCGTGGTCTCCGGCGACGCCCAGCAGCACCTGGTCGAGCGCCGCTTCACCGAATACGTCACCGACTACTTCGACAAGTCGCTGGGCCACGACGCGCTGGCCGAGTTCATCCGCGGCTACGTGCAGCCGCAGCCCATCGTCGGCGCTACCGTGCTGTACATCGAGGACAGCCGGGTGGTGGCCGAGGCGACCAAGCGCATGCTCGAGCGCCAGCAGCTCAAGGTGATCCACGTGATCACCGCCGAGGAGGCGTTCGCCCTGCTGACCGCCGAATCGCTGGGCCGCATCCCCGACCGGATCGACCTGGTGCTCACCGACGTGACCCTGAAGGGCGAGCTGAGCGGCCGCGACGTGGTCGAGCGCATCCGCATCGACTTCGCCTACGGCAAGCGCCGCCTGCCGGTGCTGGTGATGACCGGCGACAGCAACCGCCACAACCAGTCCGAGCTGCTGCGCGCCGGCGCCAACGACCTGGTGCAGAAGCCGATCGAAGAGCGGTTGCTGGTGACCAAGGTGCTGTTCCAGCTGCGCGTGTCGCGGCTGGACGGCGCCAGGCCTGCGTAACCGTGGTCGACGAGGACCGGATCAGGCTGGAGCCTTCCTGGAAGTCGCGCATCGGCGACTGGCTGCTGCGGCCGGAGATGCAGGCGCTGGCCGGGTTCCTGCGCCAGCGCAAGGCGGCCGGGGCGCGGGTCTACCCGCCGGGACCGGACATCTTCGCCGCCTTCGACGCCACGCCGTTCGACACGGTGAAGGTGGTGGTCCTCGGCCAGGACCCGTACCACGGTCCCGGCCAGGCGCACGGGCTGTGCTTCTCGGTGTTGCCCGGGGTACCGGTGCCGCCGTCGCTGGACAACATTTTCAAGGAGATCGGCCAGGAGCTGGGCCTGCCGCGGCCGGACCACGGCTGCCTGCTGCCGTGGGCCAGGCGCGGCGTGCTGCTGCTCAACGCGGTGCTGACCGTGGAGGAGGGGCGCGCCGGCGCGCACCAGGGCAAGGGCTGGGAAGGCTTCACCGACCACGCGATCGAGACCCTGGCCAGCGAGCGCGAGGGGCTGGTGTTCCTGCTCTGGGGCAGCTACGCCCAGGCCAAGGGCAAGGTGATCGACCCGCGCCGCCACCGCGTGCTCAAGGCCCCGCATCCCTCGCCGCTGTCGGCGCACCGGGGTTTCTTCGGCTGCGGCCACTTCGCCGCCGCCAACGAATACCTGGCCCGGCACGGGCAGGTGCCGATCGACTGGTCGCTGCCGCCGCGGACCGAGGTCGAGGCGATGTTGCACTCCCTGTAGGAGCCCGTCTTGCGGGCGACCCGGCGCCACTGGCACAGGCGATTTCCGCGTGGCTCAGGCGCCCGTGTCGCCCGCAAGACGGGCTCCTACAGAGGTTAACCAATAAAAATAGAACAATACATTGATCATAAGATTGTTTATTCCATAAATGTAAAAGTTCATTCTGTCGGCCAATCACAGGGCTCATCCGATCCGCATTCCGCGCATCCGCCCCCACGTCGTCGAGGCCGCCATGAACCACCTGTATGCGCTGCTGGGCCGCATCGGCCTGTCCCTGATCTTCATCTTCTCCGGCTGGAGCAAGCTTGGGGCCTACGCCGGCACCCAGCAGTACATGGAGGCCATGGGCGTGCCTGGCGCGCTGTTGCCGCTGGTGATCGCTCTGGAAATCGGCGGCGGCCTGGCCGTGCTGGCCGGCGTGTTCACCCGCAGCGCCGCGCTGGTGCTGGCCCTGTTCTCGCTGGCCGCCGGCGTGCTGTTCCATGCCGACCTGGCCGACCAGAACCAGTTCATCCAGCTGATGAAGAACATCGCCCTCGGCGGCGGCTTGCTGATGCTGGCCGCGTATGGTGCTGGCGACTTCAGCGTCGATGCCTGGCGTCGCGAACGCCACCTGCCCAACCTGTCCACCGGAGGTGTCCTGTGATCACCCTGCGGCCGGCTGCCGAGCGCGGCCATGCCGACCACGGCTGGCTGGATTCCTGGCACAGCTTCTCCTTCGCCGACTATTTCGACCCCGGGCACGTGCACTGGGGCCCGCTGCGCGTGATCAACGAGGACCGCGTCGCCGCCGGGCAGGGTTTCGGCACCCATGGACATCGCGACATGGAGATCATCAGCTACGTGCTGGAAGGCGCGCTGGGCCACAAGGACTCGATGGGCAATGTCGAGACCATCACCCCGGGCGAGGTGCAGCGGATGAGCGCAGGCACCGGCGTGACCCATTCGGAGTTCAACTACGACAGCGCCGGGACCACGCATTTCCTGCAGATCTGGCTGCTGCCCGAGCGCACCGGGATCACCCCCGGCTACGAGCAGAAGCGTTTCGGCGACGCCGACAAGCGCGGCCGCCTGCGTCTGGTGGTCAGCCGCGACGGCGCCGAGGGTTCGGTCGGCATCCACCAGGATGCGCGGATGTACGCCGGGCTGTTCGACGGCGACGAGTCGGCCACGCTGGGGCTCGCGCCGGGCCGGCTGGCCTACGTGCACCTGGTCCGCGGCCGGGCCACGGTCAACGGCCGCGAACTGGCTGCCGGCGACGCGCTGCTGTACCGGGACGAGCCGGAGGTGCGGATCGAGGCCGGGCGGGGCGCCGAGGCGCTGGTGTTCGACCTGCCGGAGCTGGTCCGGGACTGAGGTCGCCGGACGGGACTTTCGCCGCGGCGCCCTCCCACTCGTCATCCCCGCCTGCGCGGGAACGACGGCCCCTTGAGAAGGCGTCATCGCGGCCTCACAACCGCTTGGCGGCCGGTGTCGCAGGATGCTCTGCCTGCGCTTCGCCGCCATTCAGCTGGATCATTGCAAGTCATTGATTGAAAAGGAATGCAAGGCGACGCAAGTCGTTGCACGGATGCAATGCTGGGAACCACTCCCGGCGTTAGCAGTCCAACCCCCCGATTGCTAAGATGGCTGCCATGACCCACACCCTCCGTTCGACCAGTCTCGTCGCCAACAACCTGCCGATTCCCAGCCCGCTGGGTTCGCTGGAGGCCTATATCGGCGCGGTGCACCAGATCCCGGTGCTGACCGTCGAAGAAGAGCAGGCCCTCGCCCGCCGCTTCCGCGACGGCGAGGACCTGGACGCCGCTCGCGAGCTGGTCCATTCGCACCTGCGCTTCGTCGTGCACGTGGCTCGCGGCTACAGCGGCTACGGCCTGCAGCTGGGCGACCTGATCCAGGAAGGCAACATCGGCCTGATGAAGGCGGTCAAGCGCTTCGACCCGGAAATGGGCGTGCGCCTGGTCAGCTTCGCCGTGCACTGGATCCGCGCCGAGATGCACGAGTTCATCCTCAAGAACTGGCGCATCGTCAAGGTCGCCACGACCAAGGCCCAGCGCAAGCTGTTCTTCAACCTGCGCAAGGCCAAGACCCGCCTGGGCTGGATGAACGCGGCCGAGGTCAGCGCGGTGGCGAAGGACCTCAACGTCTCCGAGCGCGAGGTGCTGGAGATGGAGTCGCGCCTGTCCGGCCGCGACATCGGCTTCGACGCGCCGTCCGACGAGGACGACGACCACGCCCCGCCGTCGCCGTCCGCCTACCTGATGGCCAACGACGAGGATCCGTCGCAGGCCTACGAGCGCGCCGACAGCGAGGATCACCAGCTCGAGCTGCTGCGCGAAGGCCTGGCCGGCCTGGATGCGCGTTCGCGCGACATCATCGCCCGCCGCTGGCTCGATGCCGACAGCAAGGTCACCCTGCAGGAACTGGCCGACGAGTACGGCGTATCGGCCGAGCGCATCCGCCAGATCGAGGCGAACGCGATGAAGAAGATGAAGGCGCTGCTGGCGGCCTGACCGGCGACCGCATCGACCCGCTCCGAACGGCCCGGCAATCCCGGGCCGTCCGCGTTTCTGTAGGAGCCCGTCTTGCGGGCGACACGACGCCGTCGGCACAGGCGACGCCATCGTGTTTCCGACGCCCGTGTCGCCCGCAAGACGGGCTCCTACAGGGAGCGTGCGTCACTGCGGCGGATCGGGATCGCTTCGCCCCAGGATGATCCGTGCCGCGCGCTGGTAGCTCCAGTACGCCCAGGCCCAGTTGAGCAGCACCACCAGGCGGTTGCGGAAGCCGATCAGGAAGAACACGTGCGCGGCCAGCCAGAACCACCAGGCCAGCAGCCCCGACAGCTTGAACCCGTGCAGGTCCACCACCGCGGCCATGCGGCCGATGGTGGCCAGGTTGCCGAAGTCGCGGTAGCGGAACGCACGCGCCGGCTCGCCGCGAAGCCTGGCGTGGATCGATGCGGCCGCGTGCCGGCCCATCTGCTTGGCCGCCGGCGCCACGCCCGGCACCGGCTGTCCATCCCCGCGCAGCACCGCGGCCAGGTCGCCGGCCACGAACACGTGCGGATGACCGGGCACGCCGAGGTCGGGTTCGACGACGACGCGACCGGCGCGGTCCAGCGGCACGCCCAGCGATCGCGCCAGCGGCGAGGCGGCCACGCCGGCGGCCCAGACCACGGTGCGTGCCGGCACGTAGTCGTCGCCGAGGCGATAGCCGCCTTCGTCGATCGCGGTGACCGGCACGCCGGTGGAGACCTCCACGCCCAGCTTCTCCAGCTGGCGCAGCGCCTTCGCCGACAGCGCCGGCGGGAACGAGGCCAGTACCCGCGGCCCGGCCTCGACCAGGCGCACACGCGCGCTGGACGGGTCGATGCGGCGGAACTCGTCCTTCAGCGTGTGGCGCGCGATCTCCGCCAGCGTCCCGGCCAGTTCCACCCCGGTCGGTCCGCCGCCGACGATGGCGAAGCTCAGCCAGGCCGCGCGCTCGGCCGGATCGTCGCAGGCCTCGGCGCGTTCGAACGCCAGCAGCAGCCGGCGGCGCAGGTGCAGCGCGTCGTCCAGCGATTTCAGGCCCGGCGCGTGCGCGGCCCATTCGTCGTGGCCGAAGTAGGCATGCGTGGCGCCGCCGGCCAGCAGCAGGTAATCGAAGTCCAGGGCGTTGCCGTCGGCCAGGGTCACCCGGCGGCCGACCGCATCGATTGCGATGGCCTCGCCCAGCCGCACCTCCACGTTGCGCTGCCGGCGCAGGATGTGGCGCAAAGGCGCGGCGATGTCCGGCGCCGACAGCCCGGCGGTGGCCACCTGGTAGAGCAGCGGCTGGAACAGATGATGGTTGCTGCGGTCGAGCACGGTGATGCGCAACGGCGCCTTCGCCAGCGCGCGCGTGGCCCACAGGCCGGCGAAGCCGCCGCCGATCACTATCAGGTGGGCCAGTGCGGCGTCATGCGTGTCCATGCGACTCCTTCGGAAGTGGTGCCGGTCACGGCGCCGGGTCCGCGCCGTCCTGGTCGATCTTCGAATGCCGGCGGGTGTCGGGCATCAGCACGTACACCAGCAGCGAGCCTGCGATGCAGGCGGTGACGTACCAGTAGAAGCCGCGCTCGAAGCCGGTCTGCCTGAACCACAGCGCGATCGATTCCGCGGTCCCGCCGAACACGGCCACCGCCAGCGCGTAGGGCAGGCCGACGCCGAGCGCGCGCACCTCCACTGGGAACAGTTCGGCCTTCACCACCGCGTTGATCGCGGTATAGCCGCTGAGCACGACCAAGGCCAGCATCACCAGCCAGAACGCCTCGCCCGCGCTCTGCACCGTTTGCAACCGCGACAGGATCGGCACGGTCAGCAGCGTGCCGAGCACGCCGAAGGCGATCAGTACCGGGCGCCGGCCGATGCGGTCCGACAGCGCGCCCACCAGCGGCTGCAGCAGCATGAACACGAACAGCGTGGAGGCGTTGACCAGCGCGGCGGCCTGGCTGGACAGCCCGGCGCTGTTGACCAGGAACTTGTGCACGTAGGTCGTGTACGTATAGAAGGCCAGGGTGCCGCCCATGGTCAGGCCGACCACGGTCAGCACCGCGCGCGGGTGCCGCATCAGCACGCGCAGCGTGCCCTGTTGCCGCTGGTGTTCGCGCGAGGTGTCGGCCTCGCTGCGCGCGAAGGCATCGGTCTCGGCCATGGTCCGCCGCAGCCACAGCGCGGTGATCGCGGCCAGCGCGCCGATCGCGAAGGGAATCCGCCAGCCCCATGTCCGCAGCTGCTCGGCGTCGAGGAACTGCTGCAGCACGATCAGCACCGCCAGCGCCAGCAGGTGGCCCATCACCAGGGTCACGTACTGGAAGCTGGACCAGAAGCCGCGGTGTTCGCGGCTGGCCATCTCGCTCAGGTAGGTGGCCGAAGTGCCGTATTCGCCGCCGACCGACAGGCCCTGCAGCAGCCGCGCCAGCACCAGCAGCACCGGCGCCAGCACGCCGATGCTGGCATGGCCGGGGGTGAAGGTGATGATCAGCGAGCCGGCGCACATCATCAGCACCGACAGCAGCAGCGCGGCCTTGCGCCCGTGGCGGTCGGCGTAGCGGCCCAGCAGCCAGCCGCCCAGCGGGCGCATGAGGAAACCGACCGCGAAGATCGCCGCGGTCTTGAGCAGCTGGCCGGTGCGGTCGCCGCCGGGGAAGAACACTTCGGCGAAGTACAGCGAGAACGCCGCGTATACGTACCAGTCGTACCACTCGACCAGGTTGCCGACCGAGCCGCTGAAGATGCTGCGCAGGCGCCGGGCCGGAGTGAGGTCGCGGGTCGCATCCATGCCCCGATTCTGCCACGCCATGCCGCGCGGGAAGGATGTGCAAGACTGTGCGCACGGCCGGGTGGCCGGCAGCCTGGAACCGCCGCGATGACCGAACCGGAAAAGCGCATCGCCCTGCTGATCGACGCCGACAACGCGCCCGCCGGCAAGATCGACGTGATCCTGGCCGAAGTGGCCCGCTACGGCGTGGCCAACGTGCGCCGCGCCTACGGCAACTGGAAGAGTCCGCACCTGAAAAGCTGGGAGGCGGTGCTGCACGAGTACGCGATCCGCCCGATCCAGCAGTTTGCCTATTCCAGCGGCAAGAACGCCTCGGACATGGCCATGGTCATCGACGCCATGGACCTGCTGTACGCGCGCAACCTGGACGGCTTCGCCATCGTCTCCTCCGATGCCGACTTCACCCCGCTGGTGATGCGCCTGCTGACCGACGGCGAGAAGGTCTACGGTTTCGGCGAGAAGAAGACCCCGCTGCCGTTCGTCAACGCCTGCTCCAAGTTCACCTACATCGAGGCGCTGGCCGCGCCCGAGGAAAACGGCAAGGCCGAGACCGCCGCGCCGAAGAACGCGCAGGACCTGCGCGGCGACGCGCGGCTGGTGCAGATGCTGCGCAGCGCGGTGGAGTCCGGCAGCGGCGACGACGGCTGGACCCGGCTGGACGTGGTCGGCAGCCAGATCGGCAACCAGGCCTCGTTCGATCCGCGCAACTACGGCTACCGCAAGCTCAGCGACCTGGTGAAGGCCAGCGGCCTGTTCGAGGTCAAGCAGGAAGGCAAGGTGATCTGGGTGCGCGACAAGCCGCGCCAGCGCGCGGCGTCGAAGGCGAAGAAGAAGGCCTGATCCGCGGTCCAGGCTGGCGGTCCGGGAAGGTGGTGCGCTGCGTTGCGGCAGTTCCGGCTTTCGCGGTCATATCTTTGCGCCGCATCCCGCCTGCAGGTCAGTACAGGTCCACCGGATCCACATCCAGCGACCAGCGCGTGCGCCGCGCCTCCGGCAGCGCATGGATCGCCGGCAGCACCGCATCCAGGCGCGCGTGCAGGGCCGGCCGGCTGGTCGCCGACAACAGCAGCTGCATGCGGTACAGGCCGGCGCGGCGCGCCATCGGTGCGGTCAGCGGGCCGAGCAGTTCGAGCACCCCGGCCGCCGTGGCCGCCGGGTCGCCGGCATCCAGCAACAGCGATCTGGCCGCATGCAGGAACGCGGTGGCCGCCTCGGCCTGCTGCGCTTCGGCGCGCAGCAGCGCCAGGTAGGTGAAGGGCGGGAAGCCGGCGGCTTCGCGCTGGGCCAGCTCGTCGCGGGCGAAGGCGTCGTAGCCGCCGTTGATCAGGTCGTGCAGCAGGCGGTGGTCGGGATGGTGGGTCTGCCACCACACCTCGCCGGGACGCTGCGCGCGTCCGGCGCGTCCCGCCACCTGGATCAGCTGCTGGGCCAGTTTTTCGCCGGCGCGGAAGTCGGAGGAGAACAGGCCTTCGTCGACGCCGACCACGACCACGCGGGTGAGGTGGGGCAGGTCGTGGCCCTTGGCCAGGATCTGGGTGCCGACCAGGATGCCGGGCCGCTCGCCCAGTTCGCCAAGCAGCCTGGCCAGGCCATCGCGGCGGGCGGTGGTGCCGCGGTCGATGCGCAGCACCGGCCAGTCGGCGAAACGCTCGGCCAGCAGTTCCTCCAGCCGTTCGGTGCCCACGCCCTGCGGCTGCAGCGCCAGGCTGGCGCAGTCCGGGCAGGCCAGCGGCTTGGGCTGGCGGTGGCCGCAGTGGTGGCACAGCAGGCGGCCGCCGCCGGCATGCACGGTCAGCGGCGTGCCCTGCAGCGGCGTGCTGCAACGCGGGCACTGCGCGCTCCAGCCGCAGTCGTGGCACAGCAGCACCGGCGCGTAACCGCGGCGGTTCTTGAACACCAGTACCTGGCCACCGTCGCGCAGCGCCGCTTCGATCATCTGCAGCGTTTCCGGCGCCAGTCCTGCCTGCAGCGGGCGCTTGCGCACATCCACGATCCGCACCGCCGGCGGCTTCGCCTCGCCGGCGCGCTGGCGCAGGCGCAGGTGCGCGTAGCGTCCCGCCTGGGCGTTGTGCAGCGTCTCCAGCGAGGGCGTCGCGCTGCCCAGGACGACCGGCACGCCCAGCGCCTTGCCGCGGACCAGGGCGAAGTCGCGGGCGTGGTAGCGGATGCCGTCCTGCTGCTTGTAGCTGGTGTCGTGCTCTTCGTCGACCACGATCAGGCCGGCGTCCGGCAACGGGGTGAACACCGCCGAGCGCGTGCCGACGATGACCCGCGCCTCGCCACGCCAGGCCGCCGCCCACACCCGGGCGCGCTCGCCGTCGGCCAGGCCGGAGTGCAGCGCGTGCACCGGCACGCCCAGGCGTGCGCGGAAGCGGGCCAGGGTCTGCGGGGTCAGGCCGATCTCCGGCACCAGCACCAGCGCCTGGCGGCCGCGCGCCAGGCAGGCGGCGATCGCGTGCAGGTAGACCTCGGTCTTGCCGCTGCCAGTCACCCCTTCCAGCAGCATCGGGGCGAATCCGGCGGCAGCGTCGACCGCGGCTATGGCCGCCCATTGCTCCGGGTTCGGTGTCGGCCCGGGTTGCGGTTCGGGCGCATGGGCGACCGCCGGCACCGCCAGGCGTTCGGCGTGGCCGCGCCGGGCCAGCGCGCGGGCGGCCGTGCGCCAGCCGTCGAGGTCGCGCTCCAGCCGGTCCTCGTCCACCGGACCAGTGGCGAGCAGCTCGGCCAGCCGCCGTGGCCGGCTGCCTTTGCGCAGCGAGTCGCGGCCGGTGGCGCCGGCCTCGGTCAGGCTCCACGCCCAGGCATGGGTGTCGGGCAGCGCTTCTCCGGCGCGCAGGGGAGCGGGCAGGGCGGTGGCGAACACCTCGCCGGGCGGCGCGTGGGTATAGCGCGCCAGCCAGCGCAGCGAATCCAGCAGCTCGCCGCGCAGCAGCGGCTCGGCATCGGGCAGGGCGATGGCCCGGCGCAGCTCGACGGCCGCCTCGACCGGGCCGGTACCGGCCACGATACCGGCCAGCTCGCGGTTGCCGAACGGGACCCGGATCCGGTGTCCGATCATGCCGGGCGAGACTTCCGTGCCTTCCGGCGGCAGGTAATCGAACAGCCGCGGCAGGGGCACGGGCAGGGCGATCTGCAGGCAGTCGGACGGAGCGGGCATCGGGCCAGTCTAAGGTCAGGTTGTGCGCGTGCAGGAAGTGGTCGTTTGCACCGCATAGCTCCCGGCCAGGTGATAAATGGAATGTAAACCGCCGTCACATATGGAGATTTACGCTTATCCACACCGGATGTGGATAACCTTGTGCATCACCCTGATGCTTCACGCCGCAATAGCGGCGATTCAAGCCTGTCAGTCAGGTTGGTCAAAAAAGCGCCATATCTTTATTTTCTTGAAAATCAACCGGTTGTGCGTGAAACACGGATGTAGCAAAGCGCTTCGGCGCAAAAACGGTGTTTTCCCCGGAAAATTTTTGCGCTGTGCACAACCGCGCAGGCGGCAAACCTTCCAGTTGCTGGCTGGAACACGGGTTCCGGCGCTGTCAAGGGGCAACTTGGGCGCGGCGCGCGCGTATCCTGCGCGCATGCCGGAGTTCCGATGCACGACCCGAACCTGAGCCAAGGCATCGAACTGCCGGCGGCGCTTTCCGCTTTCCTGCGCGGTGCCGAACGGCGCGCATTCGTTTTCCTGTGGCTGGAGGGAGGGGATGCGCCGGCCGCCGAGCGCGCGCTTGCCGCGGCGATCCGCGCCTTCCCGGTGCCGGCGGCGGCGATGCCGATGGCCGACTGGCCCGCGCGCTTCTGGAAGCTGCTGGCGGCGCTGCCGCCGCCACCGACCGGCCACTGGCCCGACGCGCTGGAAGCGTTGGGATCGATGCCGCTGCCGGTCCGCCGCGCGTTGCTGCTGCGCCAGGTGGCCGGGCTGGACGAGGCCACGGCCGCCGGGGTGGCCGGCCTGGCGGTACCGGCCTACCAGGGCTTGCTCGCCGAGGCATGCCCGCGCGATCCGGACGGCGCGCCCGACGGATCCGGCTGGCGCCGCCAGGCCGAAGCGATCCAGCAGGCCGGGCGCGACCTGGATGCGGACCAGTTGCAGCGGCTGGCGCAGCTGCGCGACGCGGCGCTGGCGGGCCAGGCGCTGGCGCCGGCGGCGGCGCGCGGACCGGGGCGCGTCGGGTCGGCGGCACCTGCCGAGCGAGTGCGCCCGGGTCCGGTGCGGCGAAGCGGGCGGTGGCGCGTAGTCGCATGGGCGGCGGGTGCGCTCATCCTGATCCTGGCCATGGCGTGGAAGTGGGGGCTATCGCTGCATGCGCCGGCGTCGCGTCCGGTCGCGACGGGAACGGACGCCGGCGTGGACGACCTGCGCGTGCACGACAACGAACCGGTGGTGGTCGAGCCGTTGCCGGAGGCCGATCCGCCCGCGGCCGCCGCGGCCCGGTGGCCGGAGGCATTGCCGGAGCCGGTCGCCGAGCCACTGGTCGCCGAGCTGGGACTGCTGTCCTGGTATGCGGCCGGTGCCCCGGAGTCGCGGCTGGAACGCGACGACACACCGGCGGTGGAAGACGCGCCGCCGTCACCGCCGGATGTGGACGCCGGGCCCGCCGCCGATGACGCCTGGCGGCAACTCGATCCGTCCGAGCAGGCACAGGTGCGTGCCGCCGCCGCCCGCCTGCAGGCGCAGGATCCGGCCGCGCAGGCGCAGTTGCGCGCGCGGTTCGCCGCGCTCGACGCGCTGGAACGGCGCGGCTGGCTGCTGGGCCCGTCGCTGGGCGCGGACTACGTCGTCCTGCAACCGCTGTTCGGGTTCGTCCCGGAGACGGAGCGCGCGCCGCTGCTGGCGGTGCTGCGGGCGCTGGAACCGGAGCAGCGCCAGCGGTTGGGCGCACTGGCGCAACGCACGCCACCGGCCGAACGCGAAGCCCTGCGCAGCGCGCTGCTGGCGGTGCCGCCGGCACAGCGCGGCGCGTGGATCGAACAGCGCGGCCGGCAATGATGCCGTAGCAGCAGGAAGGCGACGGAACCGGCGAAATGACCAGGCCGGCGCCACGGCCGTTGTAGGAGCCCGTCTTGCGGGCGACGCGGGGGCGCCGGAACACGAGGATGTCGTCCGTGCCTAGGGCGTCGCGTCGCCCGCAAGACGGGCTCCTACAAGAAGCGCGCAATCGACGGCGCAGGCGGAAAAGCACGGGCGACGGCGCCGGCGGGGCTGCCCGGCACGGCGACGCTGCTGCCGGTAACATGGCGGCCCTCCGGAGCCCGGTGCCAGTGCCTGCCGCACGACCGCAGCCCGCCTTGCCTCCCATGTCCCCGCCCCACGCGCCGCCCTTCGGTCGCGAATTGCGCGCCACCGCCACGCTCGCCCTGCCGCTGGTGCTGGGCCACGTGTCGACCGGCCTGATCAATTTCGTCGACAACGTCATCGCCGGTCACCACGGCACGCGCACGCTCGCCTCGGTGACGGTGGGCACGGCGCTGCTGTGGCTGCCGATGATGGTGCCGATCGGCACGCTGATCGCGCTGACCGCCTCGGTCTCGCAGCTCGATGGCGCCGGCCGCCGCGGCGAAATCGCGGCCGTGTTCCGCCAGGCGCTGTGGCTGGGCCTGGGCCTGGGGTTGCTGATGTTCGCCTTCCTCAGCGCGGTGCCGCTGGCGCTGGGCGCGTTCGGCATCGCGCCGGACATCATTCCCGGCGCCGTGGCATTCGCCCATGCGGTGCGCTGGGGCGTGCCGGCGCTGGTCCTGTTCTTCTGCATGCGCTACCTCAGCGAGGGCCTGCACTGGACGTTGCCGACGATGCTGCTCGGCTTCGGCGGACTGGGCGTGCTGGCGCCGCTGGGCTATGCGCTGGCGTTCGGCGCCGGGCCGCTGCCGGAGATGGGCGCGGCGGGGCTGGGTGCGGCCTCGGCCACGGTGATGTGGCTGCAGGCGCTGGCCTTCGCCATTTACCTGGCGCGGTCGCGCCGGTTCGCCGGGCTGCGGCTGTTCGCGCACTTCGAGCCGCCGCGCTGGAGCGTGATCGGCGGCCTGCTCGCCACCGGCCTGCCGATCGGGGTGACCGTGCTGATGGAAGGCGGCCTGTTCATCGCCACCGCGCTGCTGATCGCGCGGCTGGGCGAAGTGCCGGCGGCCGCGCACCAGATCGCGATCAATGTCTCCGCGCTGTGCTTCATGGTGCCCATGGGGCTGGCCGAAGCGACCACGGTGCGCGTCGGCCGTGCGCTCGGTGCCGGCGATCCGTGCGGCGTGCGCCGCGCCGCGCGCGCCGGCTACGCCATCGTGCTGGCGACCCAGCTGTGTTCGGCGACGGTGCTGCTGCTGGGCCACGATGCGATCGTGGCCGTGTACACCACCGACGTGGCGGTGGCGGCGCTGGCCTCGACCCTGCTGCTGTACGCGGCGGCGTTCCAGTTCCCGGACGGCATCCAGGTGATGTCGGCCGGGTCGCTGCGCGGCCTGCGCGACACCCGCGTGCCGATGCTGCTGGCCATGCTCGCGTACTGGGGCCTGGGCATGCCGCTGGGCGCCGGCCTGGGCCTGGGCCTGGGGCAGGGACCGCAGGGCATGTGGACCGGGCTGATCGCCGGTCTGTCGGCCGCCGCGGTGCTGCTGGGCTGGCGCCTGGCCTGGCGCCTGCGCCACCTGCCGCCGCCGGTGGCCGCGCCGCCTGTGGGCACCCTGACTTCAGGCGTATGAAAGCCTCTCGCGCACCGGCTATTCTCGGTGCTGTAACCCGCATCCCGCCTGCCGGAGCCGTTGTCCGATGAACCCGCCCCCCCTGCCGCGCCGCAATCCCGTCGCCACGTTCTTCGTGGGGTTGTGGGACGTGATGAATTTCACCCGCCGGCTGATCCTCAACCTGCTGTTCTTCGGGCTCCTGCTGCTGATCCTGGTCGTGTTCCTCGCCGCGCTGGGCAAGGGCCGCGGCGTGCAGCCGCTGCAGGAGCGCACGACCCTGGTGATCGCGCCGGAAGGCAAGCTGGTGGAGCAGTTCACCGCCGACCCGGTGACCCGCGCGCTGACCCGCGCGCTGGGCGAGGCCTCGGCCGAGGAAGTGCAGCTGCGCGACCTGCTGCGCGCGATCGAAGCGGCCAAGGACGACAAGCACATCGAACGGGTTCTGCTGCAGCTGGACAAGCTGCAGCCGGCGGGCATGGCCTCCATGCGCGAGGTCGCCGCCGCGCTGGGCGAACTGCGCGCCAGCGGCAAGCAGGTGGTGGCCTTCGGCGAGAACATCGGCCAGGGCCAGTATCTGCTGGCGGCGCAGGCCGACGAGATCTACCTGGATCCGATGGGCAGCCTGCTGCTGGAGGGCATGGCCCGCTACCGCCAGTATTTCCGCACCGGCCTGCAGGACAAGCTGGGCGTGGACGTGCACCTGTTCCGCGTCGGCGAGTTCAAGTCCGCGGCCGAGCCGTACATCCTCGACGCCGCTTCGCCGGAAGCCAAGGAAGCGGACCTGTACTGGATGAACGACGTGTGGCAGCGCTACCTGGCCGACGTCGGCGCCGCGCGCAAGCTCGACGTCGCACAGCTGGCCGCGCAGATCGATGCGCTGCCCGAGGGTATCGAAGCCGCCGGTGGCGACATCGCCAGGCACGCCCAGGCCATGAAACTGGTCGACGGCCTGAAGACCCGCGAGCAGGTCGAGCAGTTGCTGGCCGAGCGCGGCGTGGCCGACGAGGACGACGACCGCGGTTTCCGCAGCGTCAACCTGGACGCCTACCTGGTGCAGCTGGACAGCCGGCGCTCGCCGGTCGACCGGCGCCCGCAGGTGGCGGTGGTGGTGGCCGAAGGCGAGATCAGCGGCGGCGACGAGCCGGCCGGCCGCATCGGCGGCGAGTCGACCGCCGCGCTGCTGCGCCAGGCGCGCGACGAGGACGAGGTCAAGGCGGTGGTGCTGCGGGTGGATTCGCCCGGCGGCGAGGTGTTCGCCTCCGAGCAGATCCGCCGCGAGGTCGAGCTGCTCAAGGCGGCCGGCAAGCCGGTGGTGGTGTCGATGGGCGACCTGGCCGCCTCCGGCGGCTACTGGATCAGCATGAACGCCGACCGGATCTACGCCGATCCGTCGACGATCACCGGCTCGATCGGCATCTTCGGCCTGATCCCCAACTTCGCCCGCACGCTGGACAAGATCGGTGTGCACACCGACGGCGTCAGCACGACCCGTTTCGCCGGCGCCTTCGACGTGACCCGGCCGCTGGATCCGGAGGTGGGCCGCGTGATCCAGGCGGTGATCGACAAGGGCTATGCGGACTTCACCGGCAAGGTCGCGCAGGCGCGCGGCAAGCCGGTCGAGGACGTCGACGCCATCGCCCGCGGCCGCGTGTGGAGCGGTGCGCAGGCCAAGGATCGCGGCCTGGTCGACGAGCTGGGTAGCTTCAAGGATGCCCTGGCCGATGCGGCGCAGCGCGCGAAGCTGGAAGACGGCAAGTACCGGGTCACCTATATCGAGAAGGCGGCCACGCCGTTCGCGCAGTTCCTGGCCGGTTTCGCCGGCAGCCGCGCCGGTGCGGCGCTGCTGCAGGATTCGGGCATGGCGCGCGCGGTGCTGGCGCGGACGATGCCGGAGACCGAAGCGCAGCTGCGCTTCGTCGAGAACGCGGTCAAGGACCGCAACGGCGCGCCGGTGAAGTCGCTGGCGTACTGTTTCTGCGGGTTGTAAAGCGTCGTCGCGCCGCGGCGCCGGATCCGGCGCCCTCGCGTCGCCCTCGCGTCGCCCGCAAGACGGGCTCCTACAGGAGCGCGCGTGCTGGCGACCAGGCTGGCGCCATGGCGGTTATGTAGGAGCCGGTGTTGCCGGCGACCCGACGTCGTTGGCACGGCGACGCCTTCATGCTTCCGGCATCCTCGCGTCGCCCGCAAGACGGGCTCCTACAAGGCTGCGATGGGTCAGCCGCCCTCCGCGGCGTCGATCTGCGCGCGCTGCCGGTCGGCATCGTCCTGCAGCGTCTTCTCCACCGCGCGGGCCTTGTCCTGCGGCGCCTGGATCGCGTCGCGCAGTTCGGTATGCGCCTGCGCCTGCGGTTCCGGCGGGCGTTCGGTCGGCGGCGGTTCCGGGCGGCAGGCGGCCAGCGCGGCCACGCCCAGCGCCACCGCGAACACGCGCAGGACGGCAACGGCGGCAAACGGACGGGCGGTGTCGGACATCGGCGCGCTCCGGAGTGGGCCGGCGTTATCCTACGCCCATGACGACGAACCGGTGGCGGCTGGACGGGCAACTGGCGCTGGTGACCGGCGCCAGCGCCGGGATCGGTCTGGCGATCGCGCGCGAACTGGCCGCGCTGGGCGCGCACCTGCTGCTGGTGGCGCGCGAAGAGGATCCGCTGCAGGACGTGCGCGACGAACTGGCCGAGCGCCATCCGGCGCAGGACGTCCTGGCCATGGCCGCCGATGTGGCCGACGACGGCGACCGCCAGGCGATCCTGGACTGGATCGAGGACCAGGGCGAAGGCCTGCACATCCTGGTCAACAACGCCGGCGGCAACCTCACCAAGGCCGCGGTGGACTACACCGAGGACGAATGGCGCTCGATCTTCGAGAGCAACCTGTTCTCGGCGTTCGAGCTGTCGCGCTACGCGCATCCGCTGCTGGCCCGGCACGCGGCCTCCAGCATCGTCAACGTCGGCAGCGTGTCGGGCATCACCCATGTGCGCAGCGGCGTGGTGTACGGCATGACCAAGGCCGCGCTGCACCAGATGACCCGCAACCTGGCCGTGGAATGGGCCGAGGACGGCATCCGGGTCAACGCGGTGGCGCCGTGGTACATCCGCACCCGGCGCACGTCCGGGCCGCTGTCGGATCCGGACTACTACGAGGAAGTGGTCGGGCGCACGCCGATGCGGCGGATCGGCGAGCCGGAGGAAGTGGCTACCGCGGTCGCGTTCCTGTGCCTGCCGGCGTCGAGCTATGTCACCGGCGAGTGCATCGCGGTGGATGGCGGCTTCCTGCGCTACGGCTTCTGAGGCGCGGTGCGCGCCGCCGCTCAGGTGCGCAGCGCGGTTTCCGGCACCTCGATCTCCATCGCCAGGGCCAGGTGGTCGGAGAACGCGGCGGCCATCGCCTGGGTGCCCAGGCAGCGCAGCTCGCCGCTGACCAGGATGTGGTCGATCGCGCGCTGCGGTTTCCAGCTGGGGAAGGTGGGTACCTTGCATTCGGGCGGGCGCAGCCCGGTCTGCCGGTACAGGACCTCCATCTCCGGCTGGTCCGACAGGCAGTTGAAATCGCCCATCAGCACCGAGTTGGGATGGTCCTTCAGTACCTCGGCGATGAACGACAGCTGCGCATGCCGCGACCTGGCGCCCAGCGACAGGTGCGCCACCGCCACGGTCAGGCCGTCGCGGTCGTCGCCGAAGTGCGCCAGCAGCACGCCGCGGCCCTTGATCCGGCCGGGCAGCGCGTGGTCGGCGGTGCGCACCGGCTCGAGCTTGCTGAGCAGGCCGTTGGCGCTGGAGGCCACGCCGCCCATGCTGCGGTTGGGCTGGTGGGTCCAGTAGTGGAAGCCGGCGCGCTGGGCCAGGTAATGGGTCTGGTTGGTGAAACCCGAACGCAGGCTGCCGGGGTCGCTTTCCTGCAGGCCGACGATGTCGTGGCCGCTGGCCAGCTGCGCGATCGCGTCCAGGCTGCTGCGCTTGCGTCCGGCCGGCAGCGCATGCGACCAGCTGCGGGTGACGTAGTCGCTGTAGCGGCGCGTGCTCGAACCGGCCTGGATGTTGGCGCTGAGCACCCGCAGCACGCGCGAACCGCCGGCCTGGATGGCGGGCGGCGTCGCGTCTGCGCTGCGGGTGGGCGTGGGGGTGCCCGTGGGTTCGGTCATCGCGTGCGGGGGCGGCGCCTCAGTTCGCGCCGCCACGCTCCTTCGCCACCAGCCAGTCCACGGTGTTGAGCATCTTGTCGTAGCCCTGCTGGTCCACCGCGACGGTGTACTTGCCGTTGACCACCAGCGAGGGCGTGCCCTCGATCCGGGTCTTCACCGCGAACTGCTTGGCGCGGTTGATCTTGGCGTCCACGCCGAAGCTGTTGAAGGTGTCGGCGAAGCGCTTGGCGTCCACGCCGTACTGGGCGTAGAACGGCGCGATCTGTTCGGCGGTCACGTCGGCGCTGACCGGCAGGGTGCGCTGCACGTGGATGGCGTTGAACATCGCGTCGTGGCTCTGCGGCAGCACGCCCAGCGCTTCGGCGGCGTAGAACGCGCGGGCGTAGGGCAGCCAGTAGCCGCCGAACGCCGCGGGCACCTGGACCACCGACACATCGGCCGGCTGGCGCTGCTTCCACGCCTGGAACTGTGGTTCGAAGTGCGCGCAGTGCGGGCAGGTGTAGCCGAACACCTCGGCGACCTCGACCTTGCCGGCGGCCGGCTGGAACGGCTGGCTGTTGGCGATCTCGACGTAGTCCACCCCGGCGATCGGCGCCGGGCCGGTCGGGGCTGGCGCGGCGGCGGGCGTGGCGGCCGGCGGGTCCGGGGTGGCCGCCGGCGCGGCGGCTTCGGCGGGCGACTGCGGCGTGGCGGCCGGTGCAGGCGTTGCTTCGGCCGGTCCCGGCGTCGTGGCGGGGGCGGCAGGCGCCGGCGCCTCGGATCCGGAACAGGCGGTCAGGGCAAGCAGCAGGGGCAGGGTCAGGCTGGCGAGGGGGCGCAGGGTCATGGAAGGTGTCTCCTGGGAATAGAGAGTGGAGCGTTGGCCGTCAACGCCGGATCAGGACCGGCCCGCGGCCTGGCGTTCGCGCGCCACCAGCCAGTCGGTGATGCGCAGCATGTCCTCGAAACTGTGGCCCAGCACGCGGTAGCGACCGGCGACGATCAGGGTGGGGGTGCCCTCCAGGCCGGAGGCCTGGGCGAAAGTGGCGGCCCGGCGCACCTGTTCGTCGACCTTCGGATCGGCCAGGGCGGCGCGGAAGCGGTCGGCGGTGACGCCGTAGCCGGCATAGAACGCCGCCAGCTCCTGCGCGCTGGGGTTGCGCGGCAGCGCGGCCTGCTCGTGGACCGCGGCGAAGACGGCGTCATGGGTGCGCGCGAGCAGGCCCAGGCTGGAGGCGGCGTAGTAGGCGCGCGCCCAGGTGTCCCAGGAGCCGCCGAAGGCCGCGGGAATGGCGACGAAGTCCACGTCGCCGGCCTGCTTGCCCTTCCATGCCTTCAGCAGCGGCTCCAGGTGAGCGCAGTGCGGGCAGGAGTAGCCGAACACTTCGGCCACCTCGATCCTGCCCGGTTTTGCGGCCCAGGGTTTGCCGCCCGCGATCTCGACGTAGTCGCGCCCGGCCTGGGGGGTGTCCGTGTCCGCGGCGGCGGCCACGCCCGGTAGCCAGGCCAGGGCAGCGAGAAGCAGTCCGGTCAGCAGTGCCTTCATCGGGGGATTCCTTCCGGGTGGGACCGGCTGCCTGCGCAGCCGGCGGAAAAAACAGCGCCGGCCATGAGGCCGGCGCAAGGTCTGGAGAGAGTGACCGCGGTCTTGGACCGCGCCCGCGCCGCGAAGTTCAGGAGCGGGGTTCGATCGCAGCCTGGACGTCGTCGGCGTGGGGATGCAGGCCCTGCAGGTAGCTGGCCAGCGCCCCGATCTCCTGTTCGGTCAGCGAATGGGCGACCTTGGCCATGATGTGGAACTTGGCCGGGTCGCGCTCGCTGGTCACGCCGGCCTGGTATTCCTGCAGGCGGCGGGCGGTGTAGGCGGCCTGCTGGCCGCCGATGTGCGGGTAGGCCGGGCCCGGGTTGCCGGCGCCGGTCGGGCCGTGGCACGACATGCAGGCCGGGATGCCGCGGGCCGCGTCGCCGCCGCGGAACAGCTGCTGGCCGATCTCGTAGTACTTCAGGCCCGCGTACGCGCCATCGGCGACTTCGGCGTCGTCGGCCACGCCGGCGCCGGACTTCTGCTGGGCGAAGAACGCGCCGACATCGCGCATGTCCTGCGGGCTCAGGGTCTGGGCGAACGGGGCCATCACCGCGGCCAGGCCGCTGTGGCGCTCGCCGCTGGCGAACAGGGCCAGCTGGTGGGCGATGAAGCGCTCGCTCTGGCCGGCCAGGCGCGGGTACTGCGGATCGGTCGGGTTGCCGTCGGCGCCGTGGCAGGCGGCGCAGGCCGCGGCCTTGCCGGCGCCGGCCTCGGCATCGCCCCAGTGGGTCTTGCTCAGGTCCACTTCCAGCGGGGCGGTCTGCACGGGCGCGTTGTCCGGCACCGGCACCACCGTGGTCTGGGCGGCATAGGCGACGGCGGTGGCCGCGACAACGGCCAATCCGGCAAGGGCGATAACGCGAGCGTGGCGCATGCTAGAGCTCCGGGAACCCGATCCAGGCGGCCGAGTGAACGACCGCGAAACGACGGGATTATCCCTGTCGCGGGGCGCGACGGTCAACGAAACCCGTGTCGCCCGCCCGCACACGGTCCGTGGTGGTTGCGGCGTGCGATCCTATGCCCATGTCCAATCCGCTCGAGAAGGCCCGCTACCTGGGCTCGGCGCACACGCCCGCCCAGTTGCCGCCCGACGGCGGCCACGAGGTCGCCTTCGCCGGCCGTTCCAACGCCGGCAAGTCCAGCGCGCTCAACGCGCTGACCCGGCAGAACGCGCTGGCGCGGGTATCCAAGACGCCCGGACGCACCCAGCAGCTGGTGTATTTCGAGGTGGCCCCGGAGCGCTACCTGGTCGACCTGCCCGGTTACGGTTACGCCAAGGTGCCGCTGCAGCTGAAGGCGCACTGGGAAGGCTTCCTCGACGCCTGGTTCCGCAAGCGCGAGGCGCTGCGCGGCCTGGTGGTGGTGATGGACATCCGCCATCCGCTCAAGGAGTACGACCGGCAGATGATCGGTTATGCCGTCGCCCGCGGCCTGCCGGCGCACGCGCTGCTGACCAAGGCCGACAAGCTCGGCCGCGGCCAGCAGGCGCAGGCGGTGCAGGCGGTGCGCAAGGAACTGGCTGCGCTTGGCGCCGGCCAGGTCGGCGTGCAGGCGTTCTCCAGCGAGAACAAGCAGGGCGTGGACGAGGCGCGCGCGGTGGTTGCCGGCTGGCTGGAGCTGCTGTAGGAGCCCGTCTTGCGGGCGACGCGAGGCCCTGGCACGGGCGTCGTTTCCAAGATTCCGGCGCCCTCGCGTCGCCGGCAAGGCCGGCTCCTACAAAGAGCGGCGTTGCCGGCACGGACGATCGCGGCATGATTCCGGCACCCGCGTCGTGCACAGGACGCGGCGCCTACACCGGCACGTCGAACAGGCTGCCGATGCCGTGCGCGGCGGCCATCGCCAGCGCGCCCCAGAAACCGACCCGCAGCGCGCCGCGCAGCAGCGGCGCGCCGCCGGCCCAGGCGGCCATCGCGCCCGACAGCAGCAGCCCGGCCAAGGTGCTGGCGCTGACCACGAGCGCGGTATGGCCCGGGGGCGCCAGCAGGGTCGCCGCGATCGGCAACGCGGCGCCAGCGCCGAACGCGGCCGCCGACGCCATCGCCGCCTGTACCGGCCGCGCGCGCAGCGTCTCGCTGATGCCCAGTTCGTCGCGCGCATGCGCGGCCAGGGCATCGTGCGCGGTCAGCTGTTCGGCCACCTGCCGCGCCAGCGCCGGTTCCAGTCCGCGCAGCTGGTAGATCCGCGCCAGTTCGTCGAGTTCGGCCTCGGGGTCCTCGTGCAGTTCGCGCCGCTCGACGGCGATGTCGGCCTGCTCGGTGTCCGCCTGCGACTGCACCGAGACGTACTCGCCGGCGGCCATCGACATCGCCCCGGCCACCGTGGCGGCGATGCCGGCGGTGAGGATGGCCGCGGAGCCGGCGCCGCTGGCGGCCACGCCGACCACCACGCCGGCCACCGAGACGATGCCGTCGTTGGCGCCGAGCACGGCGGCGCGCAGCCAGCCGACCCGTTCGGTGCGGTGCAGTTCCGGATGGCGGCTGCGATGGTGGAGCCGGGTGTGCGGCATGGCTGCAAGGGTAGACCAGGTGCCTGCCGGAAGGCGCACCGGCGGAATGCTGCGGCGCGCCGGCCGCGACGTCGGCGCTACGGGCCCGGGCTATAGTGCGCGCTCCGCACGCGGCACGGGCCGCTGCCGCACGCGAGCCATCCCTTGTCGAGCCCCAGCCACGTCGCCGATACCCCGATCACCCAGCGCGCGCAGCTGCTGGAGTATGTCGCGTCGGGGGAGAAGGCCAGGGGCGACTGGCGCATCGGCACCGAGCACGAGAAGTTCGGCTTCCGCCTCGACGACCTGCGCCCGCCGGAGTTCGACGGCGAGCGCGGCATCGAGGCGCTGCTGAAGGGGCTGGTGCGGTTCGGCTGGCAGCCGGTGGAAGAAAGCGTCGATGGCCTGCCGCCGCGGGTCATCGCCCTGGTCCGCGACGGCGCCTCGGTCACCCTGGAGCCGGCCGGCCAGCTGGAACTGTCGGGCGCGGCACTGGAGACCATCCACCAGACCTGCGTGGAGGTCGGCACCCACCTCGACGAGGTGCACCAGGTGGCCGACCAGCTGCGGCTGGGCTTCCTGGGCATGGGCTTCCAGCCCAAGTGGCGTCGCGACGAAATGCCGTGGATGCCCAAGGGCCGCTACCGGATCATGCGCGACTACATGCCCAGGGTCGGCAAGCTCGGCCTGGACATGATGACCCGCACCTGCACGGTGCAGGTCAACCTCGATTACGCCAGCGAAGCGGACATGGCGAAGAAGTTCCGCGTGTCGCTGGCGCTGCAGCCGGTGGCCACCGCGCTGTTCGCCGACTCGCCGTTCACCGAAGGCAAGCCCAACGGCTACCTCAGCTACCGCTCGCACATCTGGACCGACACCGATCCGGACCGCACCGGCATGCTCGACTTCGTGTTCGAGGACGGCTTCGGCTACGAGCGCTACATCGACTACCTGCTCGACGTACCGATGTACTTCTCCTATCGCGACGGGGTGTACGTGGATGCCGCGGGCAAGTCGTTCCGCGACTTCCTGGCCGGCAGGCTGGATGTGCTGCCGGGCCAGCTGCCGACCCTGCGCGACTGGTCCGACCACATGACCACCGCCTTCCCGGAAGTGCGGCTGAAGAAGTTCCTGGAGATGCGCGGCGCCGACGGCGGCCCGTGGAACCGGCTGTGCGCGCTGCCGGCGTTCTGGGTCGGCCTGCTGTACGACGATGCGGCGCTGGACGCGGCCTGGGACCTGGTCAGGGACTTCACCAGCGCCGAGCGCCATGCGTTGCGCGACGGCGTGCCCAGGCACGCGCTCAAGTTGCCGTTCCGTGGCGCCACGGTGCGCGAGCTGGCGGTCGAGGCGCTGAAGATCTCCGCCGCCGGCCTGCGCCGGCGCGCGGCGCTCAACGCCGACGGCATCGACGAATCGCGCTTCCTGGAGACGCTGATCGAGATCGCCGAGAGCGGCCAGACCGCGGCCGAGCGCAAGCTGGCGCTGTTCCATGGCGAATGGAACGGCAGCGTCGATCCGGTGTTCCGCGAGTTCGCCTACTGAGGCCCGCGGTGCCGGCAAGCCAAGGCGACGCCGCCTTGCGGCATTCCACCAGTGACTGTGCTCAGAGGTTGCGAAGCAGTCCCTTGAGCAGCTTCTTGGTGGCGCCTTCTTCCGGCTTCTGCTGCTGCGGCTGCGCGCCATCGGCCGGCTCCATGCCTTTCGCGCCCGACAGGTCCATGCCCAGCATCGCCCCGGCGGTGGACTTGGTGCGCACGCGCACGTTCCATTCCGGATTCCACGGCTGCTTCGGATCGGCCGGCTTCGGCGGCCAGGCGATGTTGGTCTCCGGGCCGTAGGCGATCATGCTGAGCATGCCGGCGCCATCGTCGCCGAAGATGCCCTTCGGGATCGTGCAGGCGGTGGTGGACGGCGGCAGCAGCACCTTCTCCTTGAGCCAGCGGTCGACCGTGGCCGCGGTCAGGTAATCGATCACGCCGTGTCCGGCGTCGGGGACTTCGGCGCTGCTCCAGACCACCATGTCCTGGCCGCGCGTGCCGACCGCATGCAGGAAATACGCTTCGGCGCGATCGACCGGCTGCCAGTGCAGGGCCACGCCGGTGGCCGGGCTGCCGCTGCTGGCCAGGTCGATCTGCGGCATGAAGTCGGCGGCCTTCTGCAGTTCGAACTGCAGCGATTCGGGCACGCCCGCGCCGGTGATCCGGTGCGGCCCGACCAGCGAGGCGCCGGCCGGCGCGCGCTGGCGCGCCTTCGGATTGGGCCACAGCGCGTAGGACGGATCCGGATCGATGCCGCGGTCGGGCGCATAGCGACCCTGTTGCGGATCGCCGCTGACTTCCACCTTGCCGTCTTTGGACTTGATGCTGAACTCGCGCGGCTGGCCGGCGCGCACTTCGTCGCCGCAGCCCCAGTAGAACAGCATGCGCATCTGCCCCTCGGGCGGCTTCTGGTACGGATCGCGCCCGCGTTCGCGCTGTCCGGCGGACTGCGTGGCCACCGGCGGCAGCAGCGGCAGCGCCGCGCCCAGTCCCAGTCCGGCGGGAACCTGCTGTGCGGCTTCGACGCCGGGGTTGAGGCTGTTGTGGAGGGCGATGTCGAGGTACTTGCCGGTGGCCATCGGCATCCGCGTGTCGGGATAGTGCAGCTGGCCGCCGCCGGCACCGCTGCCCATCATGGCGGCCAGCCCGCCGAGCGCACCCATGTCCGGCATGCCTGCCATGTGGTGGGTGGCCACGTCGATCCAGACCTGGGTCTTCGCGCCGGAGGACGGCGCGCTGCCCGCCGGAGCGGCGAGCAGGAGGGGCGCGACGAGGGCCAGGCACAGCGAGCTGGGGCGGAGTTTCATGGCGGATTCCGGCAATGGCGAGGGATCGATCTCCCTATATGCGTGGAATCGAAGCAAAACCGGACACGCCCGCCGCATCCGGTGGGCCTGCGTCCACTTTCCCGGGGCAGGGCAGCCCGGTCGGCGTATACTGCCCCCCAGTACCAGCCCTGGCGCCGCATCCGTGCCCCATTCCCCCGCCGAGAAGAAGAAGGCGCTGACCCGGGTGCGCCGCATCCGCGGCCAGCTCGACGCGCTCGAGCGCGCGCTGGAGGACGGCGCCGACTGCGCGCCGGTGCTGCAGCAGCTGGCGGCGATGCGCGGCGCGGTCAACGGCCTGATGTCGGAGGTGCTGGAAAGCCACCTGCGCGAGGAATTCGCCCATCCGGCCGCCTCGCCGCGGCAGCGCCAGGCCGGCATCGATGCCGCGGTGGCGCTGGTCCGCAGCTACCTCAAATGACCCTTCGCACACGCTCCAGGAGCCGCCCATGAAATCCCGTGCCGCCGTCGCCTTCGGTCCCGGCCAACCGCTGCAGATCGTCGAGATCGACGTCGCCCCGCCGCAGGCCGGCGAGGTGCTGGTCCGGATCACCCACACCGGCGTGTGCCATACCGACGCCTTCACCCTGTCCGGCGACGACCCGGAGGGCCTGTTCCCGGTGGTGCTCGGCCACGAGGGCGCTGGCATCGTGGTCGAGGTCGGCGAGGGCGTGACCTCGGTGAAGCCGGGCGACCACGTGATCCCGCTGTACACCGCCGAGTGCGGCCAGTGCCTGTTCTGCAAGTCGGGCAAGACCAACCTGTGCGTGGCCGTGCGCGCCACCCAGGGCAAGGGCGTGATGCCGGACGGCACCAGCCGCTTTTCCTACGACGGCCGGCCGGTGTACCACTACATGGGCTGCTCGACCTTCAGCGAGTACACGGTGGTGGCCGAGGTCTCGCTGGCGAAGATCAACCCGGACGCCAACCCGGAGCACGTGTGCCTGCTCGGCTGCGGCGTCACCACCGGCATTGGCGCCGTGCACAACACGGCCAAGGTGCAGGCAGGCGACAGCGTGGCGGTGTTCGGCCTGGGCGGCATCGGCCTGGCGGTGATCCAGGGTGCGCGCCAGGCCAGGGCGGGCCGCATCATCGCCATCGACACCAACCCGGGCAAGTTCGAGTTGGCCCGCTCGATGGGCGCGACCGACTGCGTCAATCCGAAGGACCATGAGCAGCCGATCCAGCAGGTGATCGTGGAGATGACCGGCTGGGGCGTGGACCATTCGTTCGAGTGCATCGGCAACGTCAACGTGATGCGCGCGGCGCTGGAGTGTGCGCACCGCGGCTGGGGCCAGTCTGTGATCATCGGCGTGGCCGGTGCGGGCCAGGAGATCTCCACCCGTCCGTTCCAGTTGGTCACGGGCCGCACCTGGAAGGGCACCGCGTTCGGCGGAGTGAAGGGCCGCAGCCAGTTGCCGGGCATGGTCGAGGACGCAATGAAGGGCGACATCGAGCTGGCCCCCTTCGTCACCCACACCATGCCGCTGGACGAGATCAACACCGCCTTCGAGCTGATGCACGAAGGCAAGTCGATCCGTTCGGTCGTCCACTACTGAACTCCGGCGGCGTCTGTAGGAGCCCGTCTTGCGGGCGACGCGAGAACGCCGGAACCACGAGGACGCCGTTCGTACAGACTGCATCGCGTCGCCGGCAAGACCGGCTCCTGCACAAGAACTGAAGACATGAAGACTTTGCAACGCATCGAACACCGCGCCTGCTTCGGCGGCTGGCAGGACGTGTACCGGCATGAATCGAAAGTGCTCGGCTGCACGATGCGGTTCGCCGTCTACCTTCCGCCGCAGGCCGCGACGCAGGAACTGCCAGTGCTGTACTGGCTGTCCGGCCTGACCTGCACCGAGCAGAACTTCATCACCAAGGCCGGCGCGCAGCGCTACGCGGCCGAGCATGGCGTGGTCATCGTCGCGCCCGACACCAGCCCCCGCGGCGATGGCGTGGCCGATGCCGACGGCTACGACCTGGGCCAAGGCGCCGGTTTCTACCTCGACGCCACCCGGGCGCCGTGGGCGTCGCACTACCGCATGTACGACTACGTGGTCGAGGAACTCCCGGCGCTGGTGCAGGCGCACTTCCCGGTCACCGGCGCGCGCGCGGTCAGCGGGCATTCGATGGGCGGGCATGGCGCGCTGGTGATTGCTTTGCGCAACCCGGGCCGCTACCGCAGCGTGTCGGCGTTCTCGCCGATCGTCGCCCCGTCGAAGGTGCCGTGGGGCGAGAAGGCGTTCGGCGCCTACCTGGGCGAAGACCGCGAAGCCTGGAAGGCCTGGGACGCCAGCGAACTGGTGCGCACGGCGCAGGAAAAGCTGCCGCTGCTGGTCGACCAGGGCGGCGACGACGAGTTCCTCGACAGCCAGCTGCGTCCGCAGCTGCTGCAGGCCGCAGCGGTGGCCGCCGGACACCCGCTGCAGCTGCGCATGCGCCCGGGATACGACCACAGCTACTACTTCATCGCCAGCTTCATCGGCGAGCACATCGCCCACCACGCCGCCGCGCTGCACGGCGAGGCGAAGGCGCATCCGGGCGTGGCGCACGAACACCACGACGGCTGCTGCGGGCACCATTGAGCTGGGCGACGCTGCAGGCGAACTCGTTGTAGGAGCCCGTCTCGCGGGCGACGCGAGGACGCCGGACCCACGAGGGCGTCGCCTGTGCAGACGGCGTCGCGTCGCCGGCAAGACCGGCTCCTACAACAGCCGCTCCGATGGCCTGATCGTTCCTTCGCCCCGCTTTTTGTGTAGGAGCCCGTCTTGCGGGCGACGCGAGGACGCTGGAACCACGAGGACGCCACCCATGCCGACGCCATCACGCCGCCGGTTCCCCGCGCCCGCCCGTCAGGCGATGAAGTCCGTATAGGCGAAACGGCCGTCGCGCAGCACGGTTTCCCCGCGCCGCAGCGCCAGCGGCGCGGCGAACATCGGCCCGGCCGACACGCAGGTATGGAATTCGCCGTTCTCGCCGCAGGGGTCCACGCTGGCCGGCAACGCGTCCAGCAGCGCGGCATCGAAGGCCCGGCCAGTAAAGGACGTATCCAGCTGCTGCGTATCCACGCAACACAGGTGCGCACGCAGGCCGGCGGCCTGCATCCGTCGTGCCAGCGCTCCCGTATCACTGCCGAACAGTGGCGTCAGCAGGTCCCAGCCCGCCGCCGACAGCCGTTGTTCCCGGTACGCGCGGATGTCGGCCAGGAACAGGTCGCCGAACGCCGCGGTGTGCGTGCCAGGCCAGCGCTCCGCCGCTTCGGCCAGCGCCCGTGCCATCGCCGCGTCGTAGGCAGCGTTGTCGCATTGCGCGGGAATGGCGGCCTCCAGCAGCGGCAGGCCCGCCGCGGCGGCCTGCGCGCGCAACACCTCCACGCGCACGCCCTGCATCGAGGCGCGGCCATGTTCGCGCGTCACCGTGGTCAGCAGGGCGACGACCTCCACCCCGGCGTCCTGGCGCAGGGCGTGCAGCGCCCAGGCCGCGTCCTTGCCGCCGCTCCAGGCCAGCAGCACCCGTTTGCCGGCCATCTCAGGCCTTGCTGACGTCGCGCAGTTCCCAGTGGTTGCCGGCCAGCAGCCGCAGCCGCTGCCGCAGGATGTCGCCGGGGATGGCGGTCACCGCGACCAGGGTCAGGGACAGGTCGTGGGGCTCGCCGCTGACGGTCGCGTCCGGATCGGTGGCGCCCAGCGACGGGTCCACCGCGTCCGGATCGGCCTGCAGCGCGCGCCAGCGCTCGAACAGGGCCGGGGTGCGCAGGGCATCCTGCAACTGTTCGGCGAAGGCGTCGCCGCCGTGCGCGGTGAACGAGAGCGTCGGTTCGCTGCCGCGCGCCCGCGACGGATCGGGCAGGCGGATCTGGTAACGGACGGGCATGGCGGGCTCCGCGGTGGCGAGGCGATCAATCTAGCAGCCGCGCTGCGAAGCCGGCGTGGTGCCGCGCGGCCTGCACGCCGCGCGGCGACGGTCAGGCGAACTTGTGCGGCGGTGCGGCGAAACCGACCACCACCGCGCCCTTGCCGACGTTGACCATCCCGGTGAGGCTCATCACGCTCTCGAACAGCTCCACCTCGGCGGCTGCGCAGACCTCGCGCAGCCGTGCGTAACCGGGCAGCGCGCGCAGCTCGGCCAGTTCGCCGCCGTAGCTCACGCACAGCGTCGGCGTCATCAGCCCGGCATGGATGCGCTGGATGGTGAAGTCGAACAGCTTCTGCACCGCCGCTTCGAAGCCCTTGATCTTGCCCGCCGGCGCGGTCTCGCCGCGGTAGCAGTGCAGCACCGGCTTGATGTCCAGCGCGGTGCCCAGCGCGGCGCTGAGCAGGCCCACGCTGCGGTCGCCCTTGCTGCGCGCGCGGTTGCGCAGGTAGTACAGGTCGCGCGGGACCATGTAGCCATGGGTGTTGAGCGCCAGTTCCTCCAGCCGCTCGCGGATCTTCTGCACGCCGTCGCCGGCGTCGCGCATGCGCACCGCCTCGACCACGCCGATGCCCTGGGCGGCGAACAGGTTCTGGCTGTCGACCACCCGCAGCGCGAACGGCGAGTTGTAGCCGGCCGCCTGCCGCACCGGCTTGTAGTCGTTGAGGATCGCGAAGCTGGCCTGGACCGCGTGCTCGTGGATCGGGCTGCGGCTCTTGGTCACGGTCAGGCAGAACACGTGGTCGTAGTCGACGACCAGCTTGCCCAGGAACAGGTCGCGGATCTGCTCCACCGAGAAGGGGATCGTCTCGGCCTCGTGGCCGCGTTCGGCCACGTGCGCGTGCAGGAAGCTCAGGGTGGCCTCCTCGTCGCGGTGGTCGGCCAGCACCGCCTCGCCGATGCGCACGGTGATGGGCAGCAGCACCACGTTGTTGCCTTCGATGTACCCCGACGGCAGGTCGCAGGTCGAATCGACCACGATTCCGATGCGCATGGGCCCTCCCGAGCAGCCGTGCACGTATTGTGCGTGAACCCTATCCCAAAAGCGCGGCGCCTGGCGACCGCCGGATGGGCTCAGCGGCGGCGCTCGATGCCCACCGGGATCGCGCCGACGCCGGCCAGGGGTCCTTTGCGCAGCAGGCCCGGGTCGTCCAGCACCGCCAGCATCAGGTCGTGGCTGTCGTTGCCCCAGAACAGGTCCCCGTCCACGGCCAGGGTCGGCACCCCGAACACCCCGGCGGCCAGCGCCGCGTCGGTGTTCGCGCGCAGCCGGTCCTTGACCGCCGGGTCGGCGATGGCCGTTGCGGCGTCATCGATGCCCAGCGCGGCGGCGACATCGGCCAGCGCCGTCGCGCTGTCGGCGATCCGGCCCTCGCGCCAGATCGCGGCGAAGATCGCATCGATGGACGCGGGTGTGCCGCCGGCGGCGACGCACAGCCGCAACGCCGCCAGCGGGTTGAACGGATGGGTCGGCGGAAACACCAGCGGCACGCCCTCGCGCCGCGCCTGCCACAGCGCCTGGCGGTAGATGAACTCGCGTTTCCGGGGGATCTCGGCCGGTCCGCGGATCCCCAGCGCGTTCAGCACCGCGCCGAACACGATCGGCACGGCCTCGACCCGGCCGGACTCCACCAGGGGCCGCATCTTCTGCCAGTGCAGATAGGAGAACGGGGAGACGAAATCGAAGTACCAGCGCGGCGTCATGGCGGGCTCCGGTGTGCCGGCCCGTAGGAGCCCGCCTTGCGGGCGACCGGGCGTCTGATGATAAGGGCGTCGCCTGTGCCTGCGTCCCAAGGGTTGGAAGCATAAGGGCGTTACCCGTGCCCGCGCCGTCGCGTCGCCGGCAAGACCGGCTCCTACAAGGGCTGCGGCGCGGCAGGTTTGCGTAGGAGCCCGTCTTGCGGGCGACGCGAGGACACCGGAATCACGAGGGCGTCGCCCGTGCCCGCGCCGTCGCGTCGCCGGCAAGACCGGCTCCTACAAGGGCTGCGGCGTGACAGGTTTGCGTAGGAGCCCGTCTTGCGGGCGACGCGAGGACACCGGAATCACGAGGGCGTCGCCCGTGCCCGCGCCGTCGCGTCGCCGGCAAGACCGGCTCCTACAGGGATCGGCGGACTCCTCAGCGCGAGTAGGCCGGCGGCAATCCGCTTTCGCCGCTGCCGTGCAGGTAGCGGTCGCGCAGTTCGGTCTGGCGCGAGCGCATCGGCATGGAGCGGCCGCCCAGCCACACCTGCTGCGCGGTGTTGATCACGTCCAGCGGATCGCCGGTCCACAGCACCAGGTCGGCGGTGCGGCCCGGGGCAATGGTGCCCAGGCGGTCGCCCACGCCCAGTGCCTGCGCCGGCACCCGGGTCAGCCCGGCCAGGCCGGCCTCCCACGGCAGGCCGTTGGCGACGGCATTGCCGGCCAGCTGGCGCACCTTGCGCGCATTGTGCGAGGCGTCGCCGGTCTGGCTGAAACTGACCTCCACGCCGGCGGCCTGCAGCAGCGCCGCGTTGCGCAGGGTCGCGCCGATCTGGTCGAAATTGGCCGGCAGGTCGGCCAGCGCGTCGACGAACACCGGCACTCGTGCCTGCGCGATCTGCGGCGCCAGCTGCCAGGCCTCGGCGCCGCCGGCGATGGCGATGCGCACGTGCTCGCGCGCGGCCCAGCGCAGCAACTGGCGGATGTCGGCGGCGCGGTCGACCTTGACCACGATCCGGCCCTGCCCGCCCAGGTAGCGCGCCAGCGTCGCGCGGCCGGCCGGGGTCAGCAGCGCGTGCGGCGAATCGGCCGGCACCAGGCCGCGCGCCTCGGCGATCATCTGGTCCAGCAGCATCCACTGCGCGGCGCGCGACTTGCCGCCCAGTTCGGCGCCATCGGCGCCCAGGCGGATGAACAGCGCGCGCGGACCGAGCGGATCGGGGCTGCCGTCCAGCCGCATCACCCCGCCCTGGCCGGCGACGAAGGCTTCGCCGTTGCCGGCGGCCAGCAGGGTGAAGCCGATGCCTTCCACCCGCGCGACCGGGATCAGCACCGAGGCCGGGTTGTAGGCCAGGGTCACGTCGAACTCGGGACGGACCGGCTGCTCCTCGAGCTTGAGCGTGCTGTCCACCGTCGGCGCCTCGGCCGACACTTCCTCCAGGCCGATGTCGGTGATGCCGCCGAAGAAGGCCGGGGTCAGCGGCCTGCCGTCCGCTTCGACCACCGGTACCCCGGCCGGCGCGGCCAGGCCGGTGCCGACGGCGCGGATGACGCCGCCCTGGACCAGCACGTCGGCGCCGTGCACGGTGCCCTGCGCGCCGGCGGTGTGGACGGTGGCGTTGCGTATGAGCACAGCCGGCCCCGGGCCTGATCCGGGGTCCTGGGCGCCGGCGATGGTGGCGGCGAACAGGCCGGCCGTGAACAGGCCGGTGGCGACCAAGCCCGCGCGGACGCGATGGGCTGCATGCAGCGGCGGAGCCGGACGATCGCGGCGGCCAGCTTGGAGCGACGGCGCGGGACTAGTGCCGTGGAGGGTGATGGCGGAGCGGCTCACAGCACACCTCCCGGAGCGGCGGCCGGCTGGCCGAGCATGAAGTCCGAACGCGGCTGCCGCGCCGGATCGTTGCGGTCGTAGACGCGGGCGCCGTCGATGTAGACCTGTTCGGCCAGCGCATAGGAACTGAACGGACTGCGGTTCCACACCACCACGTCGGCCAGCTTGCCGGGCTCCAGGCTGCCGGTGCGCTCCTCGATGCCCAGCGCGCGCGCCGGATGCGAGGTCAGCCAGGCGATCGCGTGCTCGGGCGGGATCTCGATCCCGGCGCGGCGTGCGTTGGCGATGGCCTTGGCCGCCTCCTGGTTGAGGCGCTGGATGCCTTCCTCCGAATCCGAATGCACGATCGCGCAGCTGTTCTTCGGCCGGTCGACCAGGGCGATGTTCTCCTGGATGCCGTCGAAGGCCTCCATCTTGAAGCCCCACCAGTCGGCCCACAGCGCGGCGCAGATGTTTTCGGTGGCCAGGCGGTCGGCGATCTTGTAGGCCTCCACGCCATGGTGGAAGGCGGCGATCCGGAAGCCGAACTCCTTGGCCAGGTCGATCATCGTGGCCATCTCGTCGGCGCGGTAGCAGTGGATGTGCACGCGGATGTCGCCGTTGATCGCGCCGGCCAGCGTGTCCAGCTTCAGGTCGCGCTTGCCGCCGGCATCGCCGGAGCTGTCGTTGTCGCCGGACGAGGACTGCCACCAGTGGCGCTTGGGCTTTTCCTGCGGCTGGCCGCCGCCGTTCTTGCGCAGGTATTCGCTGGCGTCGATGAAGGCGGCACGGTAGCCGGCGACGTTGCCCATGCGCGTGGACGGCGCGGTGCCCTTGCCGCCGTAGACGCGCTTGGGGTTCTCGCCGCAGGCCATCTTCAGGCCCCAGGGCGCGCCCGGGAACTTCATCGCCTGGTAGGTGGTGGCCGGCACGTTGCGCAGGGTCACGCCGCGCCCGCCGACCAGGTTGGCCGAGCCGGGCAGCACCTGCAGGGTGGTGACGCCGCCGGCCAGCGCGGTGAGGAAGCCGGGGTCCTGCGGCCAGATGGAGTGCTCGGCCCAGACGTTGGCGGTGACCGGCGCGGTCATCTCGTTGCCGTCCTCGTGCGCCTTCATCCCGGGGCTGGGATACACGCCCAGGTGCGAGTGCACGTCGATGATGCCGGGGGTGATCCACTTGCCGGTGGCGTCGACCACGCGCGTGCCGGCCTCGGCCGGCAGGCCCTGGCCGACCTGCACGATCCTGCCGTCGCGCATCAGCACGTCGGCCGCGTCCAGGCGCTGGCCGGTGCCGGTGAGCACGGTGGCGTTGCGCAGCAGCACCGGTTCGGACGGCAGCGGTTTGTAGGTACTGGGATAGGGGTCGTCGGTGAAGCGCGGGGCGGCCTGGGCGGCCGGTGCGACGGCGCAGGCGATGGCGCCCGCGAGGACGAGGCCCGCGGCGGCGGGCAGGAGCTGGCGCATGGTTTTTCCCCGGATGGAACCTGTGCCCCGAAGCTAAACGTCGGTGGCGTGCGGTGCAATGTGCCGGGAGGCGGGTGGGTGCGGCACGGGTCACGTATCGGCAGCGGAAGGGCCGTGTCGCGGGGGTGCGGGTGACTGCCTCTGGACGCGAAATCAAGGAGGAGGCAGCGGCTGCAAGCCGCTGCCGGGGGACATTCGCGTCCAGAGGCAGTCACCCGCACTTCGGAGTTGGCTGGGCGCCCCGGGGAAACCATCGCGATTGGCGGGGTATGGGAATCCCTCCGCGGCTCCCAAGGGTGCAGGGTTTACGCGCGGACAACGGGGCGCGCGGCATCCTTCGGGTCACACACGGGGAGACACGGGATGACTTCGGCGGCGGAGGTGGTGCGGTTCTGGCGCGAGGCGGGGATGCAGGCCTGGTTCAATGGCGGCGAGGGCTTCGACCGTGAGTGCGAGGCGCGTTTCCTGCAGGCGCACCTGGCCGCGGCGCGGCGCGAACACGAAGACTGGCTGGACGATGCCGAGGGCGCGCTGGCATTGCTGCTGTTGCTCGACCAGATCCCGCGCAACGTGTTCCGCGGCAGCGGCCACGCCTTCGCCACCGATGGTCTGGCGCGCCACTACGCCGGCCGCGCGCTGGCCGCCGGCCATGACGCGGCGGTCGAGCCGGCGTTGCGTGCGTTCTTCTACCTGCCGTTCGAGCATTCGGAGGATGCGGCAGACCAGCGGCGTTCGGTTGCGTTGTTCAGCGCTCCGGACATGGCGGCCTACCGGGAGTACGCGCTCGCGCACCAGGAGGTCATCGCCCGCTTCGGCCGCTTCCCGCACCGCAACCGCGCGCTGGGCCGCGCCAGCACGCCGGAGGAACAGGCCTGGCTGGATGCCGGCGGCGGCTTCTGAACCCGAGCCGCGCCTGTTGTAGGAGCCCGTCTTGCGGGCGACCCGGGCGCCGGAACCGCGAGGGCGTCGCCTGTGCCGGCGTCGCCGTGTCGCCGGCAAGGCCGGCTCCCCCCAAAGCGCCGCCTCAATAACGCGGCACGCTGCCGTCCACTTCCTGCGACCAGCGGTCGATGCCGCCCTCGACGTTGAACACGTTGCCGAAGCCGTGCGCGCGGAATTCCTCGGCGGCCTGGCCGCTGCGGCCGCCGCCATGGCACAGGAAAGCCAGCCGGGTGTCCTTCGGCAACGCCTCCAGGTCGGCGCGGCCGCTGCCGTCGAAGCTGCGGTGGGCCACGGCGACCGAGGCGAGGGCGCGCTCGTCGGCCGGGCGCACGTCGACCAGCACCAGCTCGCCGGCGCGGACCTGGCGGTCGGCTTCGGCCGGGGTGATCGCCTGCACGGCCTTGGGTGCGTTGGGGTTGTCGATCGCCAGGCCCTGGCCGCGGAAGTCGTCGACCCAGTCGATGGTGATGCCGTTGGCGCGGTGCGCGCTGGCCGGGTCGAACTGGATGCGCAGGCCGGCCGTCTCCACCGCGATGGCGCTGTCGTTGCGCGGGGCGATCTGGAAACGCGGCTGGAAGCGCGCGTCGATCGCCAGCGCCAGCGCCGCGTTGCCGGCGTCGGCCAGCGCGCCGCGCAGCTTCTCGGCGGCCGCCTCGGTAACGGTGACCTGCGGCGGCGTGCGGTCCGGCGCCGGCAGGCCCAGAAGCTGCGACAGCTCGCCGCTGGAGGCCATCTGCTCGATGATGTCGCTGCCGCCGACCAGTTCGCCGTCGATGTACAGCTGCGGGATGGTCGGCCAGTTGCCGAACGCCTTGATGCCCTCGCGGATCTCCTGGTCGGCCAGCACGTTGACGTGCGCATAGTCCACGCCCAGGTCCTCCAGCACGCCGGTGGCCTTGGCCGAGAAACCACACTGCGGCATGCCCGGCTGGCCCTTCATGAACAGCACGACGCGGTTGGACTGGAGCAGCGATTCGATGCGCGAACGCAGGGCGGGATCGAGGGACATGGGGGACTCGCGGACGGTGGAATTGCAGGTCGCGCATTCTACGCCCCGTGGCATGATGCGGCGATGAGCGGGCCGGCAACACTGCATCGCGTTCCCCGACGCCCGCACGCCTGGGCGGCCTGGCTCGCGCTCTCGCAGCTGGCGGTGGCGCTGCTGTGGTGGCGGTCGGGCTGGCACTGGGGCCTGCCGGCGCTGCTGCTGTCGCACGCGGCGTTCATCGCGCCGGTGTTCCTGCCGCGGGCGGCCCTGTACGCAGCGCCGGTGCTGGCGCGACTGCCGGCCGGCGACCGCTCGGTCTGGCTGACCATCGACGACGGGCCGTCGGACGATACCGCCGCCATCCTCGAGGCGCTGGACCGGCACGCCGCCCGCGCCACGTTCTTCCTCGTCGGCGAACGCGCGCGGGCGCGGCCGGAGTTGGTCGCCGGGATCGTCCGCCGCGGCCACGGCATCGGCAACCACAGCCAGACCCATCCGTCCGCGCGCTTCTGGGCGCTGGGACCGCAGCGCATGGCCGCGGAGATCGGCCAGGCGCAGCGCACGCTCGCGGACATCGCCGGTGCGCCGCCGCGCTGGTTCCGCTCGGTGGCCGGCCATACCAATCCCTTCGTCGCCACGCCGCTGCGCGCGCACGGCCTGGCCCGCGTGGCCTGGAGCGCGCGCGGCTACGACGCGGTCGACGGCGATCCGGTGCGGGTGCTGCAGCGGATCGGACGCGGCCTGCGGCCCGGCGCGATCGTGCTGCTGCACGAGGGCGCCGCGCACGGACGCAGCGTGGAGATCGTCGAGGCCGCGCTGTGCCTGCTGGCCGAACACGGCTATGCAACCGCGGAGCCGCCGCAATGAGCCGCCCGGGCCGCGCCTCGATGCGGGCGATGGCGGTGTGGCCGTGACGGCGCCGGCCTTGGAGGCCAAGACGGTCCTGCTCGCCGGCGCCACCGGCCTGGTCGGGCGCGATGTGCTTGCCTTGCTGCTCGCCGACGCGCGGGTGGCGCGGGTGGTCGCGCCGTCGCGTCGCGCCTTGCCCCCGCATCCGAAGCTGCTCGAGGTGCGCGTGAACTACGACGCGTTGCCGGAGGACGCGCCATGGTGGTCGGTGGACGCGGTGGTGTGCACGCTGGGGACGACGATGGCCGTGGCCGGTTCGCGCGAGGCGTTCCGCCGGGTCGACCACGACTATCCGCTGCGCGTAGCGCAACTGGCGCTGCGCCACGGGGCCGGTGCCTATGCGCTGAATTCCGCGATGGGGGCCGATCCGGGTTCGCGCTTCTTCTACAACCGGGTCAAGGGCGAGCTGGAGCGCGACCTGGCCGCGCTCGGCTATCCTTCGCTGACCTGCGTGCGCCCGGGGCTGATCGGCGGCGAACGCAGCGAGAAGCGCCGCGGCGAGCGGGCGATGACGGTGGTGCTCGGCGCGCTCGGCCCGGTGTTGCCGCGCGCCTGGCGGATCAACCCGGCATCGCGCATCGCCGCGGTGCTGGTGGAAGCGGCACTGCAGGCGCCGCCGGGCCGGCATGTGGTGTCTTCGGCAGAGCTGGTCGGTTAAGCCGAGCCCCTTTTGGGTTCTTCGCCCGATTGCGGGAAGCGGGTGCGAAGTGTCGTTCCCGCCTGTTGGCAGGAGAGTCGGGCAGAGCGGTGGGCCGTGGTTGGGACCTTCGCGCCTGGATGTTCGCTTGGAAGCGAAAGTGCTGGCTCCGGACGGGGCGGCTGCTTGCCGTGGGTTGGAAGAAAAGCCTCGGCTCCGGACGGAGCCGGCCGATGCGCCCTACCCCCGCACTGCCGCGGCTCCCGCCGAAGCCGACGCAACCCAACGCCCTTGCTCCTGCTCCTGCGGCTTGTCCTCTCGTTCGCGACGGACAATCAGTCGCGCGAGGCCACGATCCGCCAGTTGTTGAACGGTGTGTCGCCGGACAACGGCGCGAACTCGCTGCGCAGGCCGGCGGCGTCGAAGCGCGCGCGCAGCAGGTCCGCATCCGGGTAGTGCCGCGGCGCGGCGTTCATCCAGCCCAGCATGCGCGCCAGGTGGTCGGTGGTGCGGGTGATCCGCGCGCGGCGGCTGCCGTCGTCCAGGCCCGTGCGGATCACCAGCCGGGCGCCGGATTCGAGCATGCCGATCATTGCGTCGACGATGTCCGCTTGGCGCTGCGGCCCGAAGAACTGCAGCACGTCCAGCATCGCCACGCTGCCGCGGTGCGGCGGCAGCGCGCGCGACAGGTCCAGGCTTTCGAAGCCGGCATCGGCCAGCCCGCTGCGCGCGGCGGCGCGGCGCGCGGCGGCGATCTTGCCCGCGTCGTTGTCCACGCCGAAGTAGCGCAGGTCGATGCCGTCCTGGCGCAGCGCGTGCGCCAGCAGGCCCAGCCCGCAGCCCAGGTCGAGCAGCGGCGCGCGGGTGCCGCGCAGGGCCTCGCACACGCCCGGGTACAGCGGATCGCTGCCCAGCTTGGCCCGCGCGTAGTAGTAGTGGTAGCGGCTGCCGAGCAGGGTGCTGGGCAGGAAGGCGCTGGCGATGCGCTGGGCGCGTTCGCGCGGCAGCGGCCGCAGCGCGACGCTCATGGTGCCGCCGCGCGCGGAGCGTCCGCGGTCGCCGGGCCCAGCGCTGCAAGCGCCGCCGGCAGCGCCAGCGCGGTCCACAGCGCGTACATCGCCGCGGAGGGATGCAGGCCGTCGTCGGCCAGCATTTCCACTTCGCCGCCACGCTCGCGGCTGACGGGGGCGATGTCGACCCAGTGCGTACCGGCGCGCGTGGCTTCCTCGCGGCAGACCGCGTTGAACGCATCGATCTGCGCGGCCACCAGCGCCGGATCGCGCGACTGCGCGAACGCGAACGGCGTCACGCCCCAATCCGGGATCGCCAGCACCAGCACGCATCGCGCCCGCCCGCCGGCGAACGCGACGGCGCGCTGCAGCAGCGCAGCGAACTGCGCGCGGAACTCGTCCAGCGGCCGCCCGCGGTACTGGTTGTTGACGCCGACCAGCAGGCCGACCAGCGCGTGCGTGCCGATCGGCGCCCGTGCCTGCGCCGCGTCGATGCCCGCGTCGAGTTCGTCGGTGGTCCAGCCGGTGGTGGCGACGATGCGCGGTTCGCCGACCTCGACGCCGGCCGCGCGCAGCGCCGCGGCCAGCTGCACCGGCCAGCGTCCGCCGGCGTCGATGCCTTCGCCGATGGTGTAGGAGTCGCCGAGCGCCAGGAAGCCGGGCGCAACGGGCGCGGGCGCGTGGCCGGCCGCTTCGGTCATCGCGCGTGCGGCCGCCGGGTCAGGCCGCCGCGTTGCGCGACTTGGCCTTCAGCGGCACGACCTTGGTCACCGCCTCGGCGCGGCGCTCCAGCGCCCGGTCGATGCGCATGAACACCTCGCGCATGGTGTCGGCCTGCGGCAGCAGGGTCACCCGGAAGTGGTCGCGGTACGGCACGTTGAAGCTGGAGCCGGGCACGATCAGCACGTCCTCGGTCTCCAGCAGCTCCAGCGCGAACCTGTGGTCGTCGAAGCCACGCGCGGCCGCGCCGGTCACCGACGGGAAGGCGTACAGCGCGCCCTCGGGTTCGACCAGCCGCAGGTGTTCGCTGGCGGCGCAGGCCTCGACCACGGCGCGGCGGGTCTCGTACAGGCGCCCGCCCGGCGCGCACAGTCCGCTGATCGTGTCCGGGCCGTTGAGCGCGGCAGCGATGGCGTACTGGCCGGCCACGTTGGCGCACAGGCGCAGGCCGGAGAGCAGGTCCAGCGCGTTGCGGTAGTCGCGGGTGCGTTCGGGCGAACCGGTGAGGATCGCCCAGCCCACGCGCCAGCCGCAGGCGCGGTGCACCTTGCTCAGGCCGGAGAAGGTGATGCACGGGTGGTCGCCGGCGATCGGCGCCAGCGGCTCGAACCGCGCGCCGTCGTACAGCACCTGGTCGTAGATCTCGTCGACCAGCAGCAGCAGGTTGTGGCGCCGGGCGATGGCGACGATGCGCTCGAGCAGTTCCTTCGGGTAGACCGCGCCGGTGGGATTGTTCGGGTTGATCAGCACGATGGCGCGGGTGCGGCCGGAGACCAGGCCCTCGACTTCGACCGGATCGGGCAGGAAGCCGTTTTCCGGCGGGCAGCGGTAGTACACCGGGCGGCCGTCGTTGAGGATGGTCGCCGCCGACCACAGCGGGTAGTCGGGCGAGGGCACCAGCACTTCGTCGCCCGGGTTGAGCAGGGCGCGCAGGGTCATGTCGATCAGCTCGGACACGCCGTTGCCGACGAACACCCGGTCGCTGTCCACGTGCGGCGCGTTGCGCGCGCGGTAGGCGCTGGCCAGCGCCTCGCGCGCGGCCGGCAGGCCGAGCTGGTGGGTGTAGGGATCGGTGTGGTCGATGTCGTCGATGATGGCGCGCTGCAGGTGCGCCGGGGCGCGGAAGCCGAACGCGCCGGGGTTGCCGATGTTGAGCTTGATCAGCTTGCGTCCTTCCGCCTCGAGCGCGTGGGCTCGCCGGTTCAGTTCTCCGCGGATCTCGTAGCGGACTTCCGACAGGCGCTCGCGGATGCCGAGCGGTTTTTCGGTGGACATGGCGGCAAGCGGGGGCGGGTGGGGTAGGGCTGGCATGTTAGCCGAAAAAAACCGCGCAAGTGCCTGTCTGCCAAGGGCTGACGGGGGGGCGTGACAAGGTTTCGATTTCACCCGAAATCGTCCCGCGACGGCATCCCCCCTGTGCAGGAGCCCGTCTTGCGGGCGACCCGGGCGTCGGAACCATGGAGGAGTCGCCTGTGCCGATGGCGTCGGGTCGCCCGCAAGACGGGCTCCTACAAGGCCCGCACCGCCGTCCGGCCGGAGGTGTGCCGAATACCCGAATACAATGCCGCCATGGATTCCGCCGACCCCGACTACGCCCCCCTGCGCCGCATCGGCTGGCCATGGGCGGGCGCGGCCGAGGACGCGCGCTGGCAGGCGCTGGCCGCCGCCCACCCCGGCGCGCGCCCGGCCCGGGTGAGCGAGCAGCACCGCACCGGCTATGTGCTGGCCGACGCGCCGGATGCCGGCTTCCGCGCCGAGTCGCCGCCGGAATGGCAACGCCGGCCGGTATTCAAGGACGACGGGGTGCCGTTGCACGAGCGTGCCGCGGTCGGCGACTGGGTGCTGCACGACGGCCGCCGCATCCTCGCGCTGCTGCCGCGGCGCAGCGCGATCAAGCGTGCCGCGGCCGGCGAGCACTACCAGCAGCAGGTGATCGCCGCCAACATCGATACCGCCTTCGTGGTCTGCGGGCTGGATGCGGACTTCAATCCGCGCCGGATCGAGCGTTACCTGCTGCTGGTCGGCGGCGGCGGCGTGCAACCGGTGGTCGTGCTGACCAAGGCCGATCGCGACGGCACCGACGCCGACGCCGCACTGGCCGCGCTGGCCGGCCTGCGCGCGCAGGGGGTGCCGGTGCTGGCCCTCAACGCCAGGGATCCCGAGGCGGTCGCCGCGCTGGTGTCGTGGCTGCAGCCGGGCATGACCGCGGTGCTGGTCGGTTCCTCCGGCGCGGGCAAGTCGACCCTGACCAACAGCCTGCTCGGCGAGCAGCGGATGAAGACCGGCGAGGTCCGCGAGAGCGATTCGCGCGGCCGCCACACCACCACCCATCGCGCGCTGATCGCGCTGCCGGCCGGCGCCTGCCTGATCGACACGCCCGGCATGCGCGAGCTCAAGCCCACCGGCGAGGAGGAGCTGGCCGACGGTGGCTTCGCCGACATCGAGGCGCTGGCCGCGCAATGCCGCTTCAGCGACTGCGCGCACCGCAACGAGCCCGGCTGCGCGGTGCGCGCGGCGATCGGGGCCGGCGCGCTGGATCCGGCGCGCGTGGCCAATTACCTGAAGCTGCGCGACGAGATCGCCGGCGCCGCCGACCGGCTGGCCACCCGGCTGGCGCAGAAGGGCGATGCGCGGGTGCAGAACAAGGCCCTGCGCAAGCGCCTGGACGAGAAGTACCCGCGGCGCTGAGGCGGGTACGACGGACAGGGTCCGTCGGTTTCGCGCGCGGCGAGGCACAGCGGGGCACGCCTCGCCCTACACTGGTGGGGACGAATCCCGGAGCGTTCGCCGATGCCGACCCGACTGATCATCGCCCTGCTGCTGTGCCTGCTCGCCTCGCCCGTCGGCGCGGTACCGGTCTGGGGCGCGTCGAAATCCAGCCCGGCCGGCACCGCGCCGGCGGACCTGAAACCGGGCGAGTGGATCTGGGATGCCGACGCCGCGCCCGACGGTCCGATGGCGGTGGTGGTCTCGCTGACCGAACAGCGCGCCTACGTGTATCGCAACGGACTGCCGATCGGGGTCACCACGGTCAGCACCGGCAAGCCCGGCCACGAGACGCCCACCGGGGTGTTCACCATCCTGCAGAAGGACAAGGACCACCACTCCAGCCTCTACAACGCCGCGCCCATGCCCTACCAGGAACGGCTGACCTGGGACGGCGTCGCACTGCACGCCGGCGGCCTGCCCGGTTATCCCGAATCGCACGGCTGCGTGCACATGCCCACCGAGTTCGCGCGCCTGCTGTTCGAGACCTCGCACATGGGGATGACCGTGGTGATCGGCCAGGAGGGCCGTTCGCCGGAGCAGATCGTGCATCCGCACGCGCTCATGCCGATCGACGCGCTCAGCGGCGCCGACGACGTGCAGCCGCCGCTGGCGCCGGGCGAGCAGTACCGCTGGAACCCGCAGGCCGCGCCCGAGGGGCCGGTGTCGATCCTGATGAGCGGAGCGGACCGGCGCGTGGTGGTGTTCCGCAACGGCCTGGAGATCGGGCGCGCGCGGATCGGCATCCGCGATCCGGAAAAGCCGCTGGGCACGCACGTGTTCGTGGTCAAGGAAGGCTCCACCCCGGGCGCCAATCCGCATTTGCCCGGCGCGCCGGTGCCGCGCTGGATCGCGCTGGACGTGCCCGGGGACGAGGCCGAGGCGGGCCAGCCGCTGTCGCTGGAGCGGATGCAGCGCATTTCCGTGCCGCCGGCCTTCGCCGCGCAGGTCTATCCGCTGCTGGTGCCGGGGGTGACGCTGATGGTCGTCGATGCGGCGGTGGTGGAGGAGACCACCGGGCCGGCCCAGCGCGTGATCGACGCCGAGCCGCCGGCGGACTGAAACGGCCGGAGCGAGCGCATGGATCCCGTCGCGCCGGATCTGGCCCACCACGCCGCGCTCGATGCGCGCCTGGTCGAGGCGGTGCGCGGGATGAAGCTGCTGGGCCTGGCCAGCTGGCCGGCGTCGGTGCAGGTGGATTTCCTCGAGCGCTGGCGCCGCGGCCAGCCCCGGCTGCCGGTCGTCGCGTATCCGAGGCTGGATTTCGCCGCCGAACGTGCCGAGCTGGCCACGATCGCCGAAGCGGCCGACGCGCAGCATCCGCTGGGCGCGTACCTGCGCGAATCGGCGGCCAGCTGGGAACGGACCGCATGCCTGCTCGAATCGCTGGGCACCGTCCGGGCCTGCGACGAGTCGGTGGCGCTGTTCGGCCGGCCCGACGCGCCGCTGCCGGGGCAGGGCCCGACCACGCGCGAGGCCGCGCGCCATTTCATCCAGATCGCCGGCGAGCTGGACCACGAACTGCTGGCGCCGGAGGAGCAGGTGCCGGTGTCGGCCACTGCGCTGTCGCTGCAGTTGCAGAACGACCTCGACGATTTCTTCGACAGCCGCGTGATCACGGTCGAGCTGGACCCGGACCTGATCGCCAAGGCCGCCGCCGGCGCCACCCGCATCCGCCTGCGCGCCGGCGCCGCCTTCAGCGACTACGACCGCCGCCAGCTGTTCCACCACGAGGCGCTGGTGCACTCGCTGACCGCGCTCAACGGTCGTGCGCAGCCGCACCTGCCCAGCCTGGCCCTGTCCTCGCCGCGGGTGACGGCCACCCAGGAAGGACTGGCGACCTTCGCCGAGCAGATCACCGGCAGCATCGACATCGAGCGGATGAAGCGGATCAGCCTGCGCATCGAGGCGATCGCCATGGCCCTGGAAGGCGCCGACTTCCTGCAGGTGTTCCGCTACTTCCTCGACGCCGGGCAGGAGGACGCGGAGAGTTTTTCCTCGGCCCAGCGCGTGTTCCGCGGGGTGCCGGTGGGCGGCGGCAGCGCCTTCGCCAAGGACACGGTCTACCTGCGCGGGCTGATCGGCGTGCACACGTTCTTCCGCCGCGCGCTGCAGCAGGACCGGCTGCGCCTGTGCCGCTGGCTGTTCGCCGGCAAGATGACCCTGGATGACGTGGTGCGGTTCGAGCCGCTGTTCGCCGACGGCAGCCTGGCCCCGCCGCGCTGGCTGCCGCCGTGGATCGAGCGCGCCAGCGGCCTGGCCGGGATGCTGGCGTTCTCGCTGTTCGCCAACCGCATCCGGATGGACCGGATCGCCGACGCGCCGCCCCGCTGACGGCGCGGCTCCGCCATCCCTTGTAGGAGCCCGTCTTGCGGGCGAACCGATTTCATCGGCACCGGCGATTTCTTCGTTCCACCGATGCCCGTGTCGCCCGCAAGACGGGCTCCCACAGCGGCAGCGCTGCTGGCCAGGCCCGGTTCCAGCAAGGCCGTCAGCCCGCGGGCCGCCGGTACGCCACGCAGTCCACCTCGACCTTGCAGTCCACCACCATCCGCGACTCCACGCAGGCGCGCGCCGGCGGATGCCCGCCGAAGTAGTGCTGGAACACGGCGTTGAACGCGGGGAAATCGCGCGCGTCGTCCAGCCAGACGCCGCAGCGGACCACGTGTTCGGCTCCGTAGCCGGCTTCGGCCAGGATCGCCAGCACGTTGCCGATCGCCACGTGCGCCTGCTCGGTGACGTTGCCGGCGACCAGCACGCCGTCGCGCATCGGCACCTGCCCGGACACGTAAAGCCAGCCATCGGCCTGCACCGCGCGCGAAAACGGCATGTGCTGCCGGCCCTGGCCGACGCCGCCTTCGGCGCCGTAACGCTTGATGTCGCTCATGGATGTGCTCCGTCGTGCGAAGGGAATGGAGGCGCGGAAGGATCAGTCCGGCGCCAGGAAGCGGCCATGGCGTGCGCCGGCCACCTCGCGCCCGTCGTAGGCCAGTTCGCCGTTGACCCACACCGCGTGGATGCCCGCGGCCGGCCGCACCGGATCGTGGAAGTCGGCCGTGTCGCGCACCGTGGCCGGATCGAACAGCACCAGGTCGGCGCACGCGCCCTCGCGGATGGCGCCGCGGTCGCGCAGGCCGAAGCGCGCGGCCGGCAACCCGGTCATCTTGTGCACGGCGGTGTGCAGCGGGAACAGGCCCTCGTCGCGCGCGTAGTGGCCGAGCACGCGGGCGAAGGTGCCCCACAGCCGCGGATGCGGGCGCGGATCGCGCGGCAGGCCGTCGGAGCCGATCATGGTCAGCGGGTGCGACAGGATCCGGCGCACGTCGGCCTCGTCCATGCAGTGGTAGACCGCGCCGGCCGGCTGCAGCCGGCGTGCCGCGCCCGGCAGCGTGGTGTGCCAGTCGGCGGCGATGTCGGCCAGCAGGCGGCCGCCCTGGTCCGGATGCGGCTGCGACCAGGTGACGAGGATGTCGTAGTCGCCGGTGACCTGCCCCAGGTCCAGGGTCGAACTGCTGGCCGCGTACGGATAGCAGTCGCAGGCCACGTCGTGGCCGTGCGCGCCGCGTTCCAGCGCGGCCAGCACCTCGCCGCTGCGGCCCCAGTTGTCGGCGCCGGCGCACTTGAGGTGCGACACCCGCACCGGCGCGCCGCTGTGCCGCCCCACGGCGAACGCCTCGTCCAGTGCCGGCACGATGCCCGCGAATTCGTCGCGCAGGTGGCTGGCGTAGGCGTGGCGGCGACCGTCCAGTTCCTCCGACAGCGCCAGTACTTCGCTGTCCGGTGCCCGCAGCGCCGAGGCGTAGGCCAGCCCGGTGCTCAGGCCCAGGGCGCCGGCGTCCAGGCTCTCGCGCAGCTGCGCGCGCATGGCCGCGATCTCGCCGGCGCTGGCGGCGCGGCCGAGGCGGTCCATGTGGTTCTGGCGCAGCGCGGTGTGGCCGACCAGCGCGGCCACGTTGACCGCCGGACGCGCCGCCTCCACCGCGGCGCGGTAGTCGGCGAAACACGGATAGACGAATTCCTCGTCGGCACCGAGCAGGTTCATCGGGTCGGGCACCGCCCCGCCCGGCCGGCCATGCGTGGTGCCACCGCCCGGCAGCACCGGGCTTGCGCTGATCCCGCAATTGCCGACGATCACCGTGGTCACGCCCTGGCTGAGCTTGGCCGGCATCGACGGATGGCGGATCACTTCCAGGTCGTCGTGGGTATGCACGTCGATGAAGCCGGGTGCCAGCGCCAGGCCGCCGCCTTCCACCACCTGCGCGCTGCCGGCCTCGAGCGCGCCGGCCACGGCCAGCGCGACGATGCGGCCATCGCGCACGGCCACGTCGCCGCGTATGGGCGGCGTGTCGCTGCCGTCGAAGACCTGCACGTCGCGGACCAGCAGGTCGAAGCTCGCCGCCGCGGCCGTGCGCCGGCCGGAATTGCGCGGTGCCGCCATCTCAGTCTCCCAGCGGCAGGCGTTCGTCGTCGCCGCCGCGCCAGGCGTCCAGCGCCAGTTTGATCCGGCGCAGCCGCTCGCGGTTGCCGGCCGGATCGAGCAGGGCCACGGTGGTGGCCAGCACGTCGATCGCCAGCAGCACCGCATGGCGCGAGGCCGAGGGCTTGAACACGAAGTCGGTCTCTTCCAGTGCCAGCGGCAGCAGCCATTGCGCGCATGCGGCCAGCGGCGTGCCGGCGCGGGTGACCGCGGCCAGCCGGGCGCCGTAGCCGATGGCCAGTTCCGCCACTCCGCACAGTTCCGGATTGCGCCCGCTCACCGACAGCGCCACCACCACGTCGCCGGGCTCCAGCGTGGCGGCGAGCATGCGCATGGCCACCGCGTCGCTGCAGGCCGCGACCGGCAGGCCGAGCCGGGTCAGCCGGTGCTGCAGCTCCTGCGCGAACACCGCCGAGCTGCCCCCCATGCCGAACACATGCACGCGCCGCGCACCGGCCAATGCTTCGGCCAGCGAACGCATCACCGGTTCGGACAACCCGGCCAGGTTGCGGCGGACCACGGCCTCGAGGTCGTCGGCGATCTGCGCGTGCAGCGCCGGCAGCGGCGGCGCCTGCGCGTCGTCGAGGAAGCGGCGGCCGACCGCACCGGCCTCGGCCAGCTGCGCGCGCAGTTCGCGCACGTGGGCGAAACCCAGCGCCTTGGCGAAGCGCGACACCGCCGCCACGCTGACCCCGGCCAGCGCGGCCAGTTCGCCCACGCCCGACTGCGATGCGGCGGGGATGTCGGCCAGGATCGCGTCGGCGATGCGCCGCTCCACCGGGCTGAACGCATCGCGGCGCTGGCGCAGCTGGTAGACCAGGTCGTGCATGGTCAGCCCCCCGCCGGAAGCGCGGCGGCCAGCGCCGCGGTCAGTGCCAGCGCCACCAGCGACACCAGTGTTTCCAGCACCGTCCAGGTCCTGAAGGTTTGTGCCACGGACATGTTGAAGTACTCCTTGACCAGCCAGAACCCGCCGTCGTTGACGTGCGAGAGGATGAGCGAACCGGCGCCGGTGGCCAGCACCAGCAGTTCCGGGTGCGGATAGCCGGCGGCCAGCGCGATCGGCGCCACGATCCCGGCGGCGGTGCTCATCGCCACCGTCGCCGAGCCGGTGGCGATGCGCATCAGCGCGGCCACGCTCCAGCCCATCAGCAGCGGCGACAGCTCCAGGCGCTGCGACAGCGCGGTGATCTCCGCGGCCACGCCGGTCTTGACCAGGATCCCGTTGAGGCCGCCGCCGGCGCCGACCAGCAGGGTGATCGCCGCGGTCGGCGCCAGGCAGTCCTGCGAGAACTTCAGGATCTGCTCGCGGGTGAAGCCGCGCATCAGCCCCAGGGTGAGGAAGCTCAGCAGCGTGGCCAGCAGCAGCGCCACCACCGAGTTGCCGAAGAAGCGCAGGAACCCGTTGGCGGTGGTCCCGGGCGCGGCCAGCGCGTCGGCCCAGCCGCCCAGCAGCATCAGGCCGACCGGCAGCAGCAGGGTGGCGATGGTGATGCCGAAGCCGGGCAGCGCCGCGTCCGGCACGCGGCCGTGGCCGGCGTCCAGCAGCGCCGCTTCCATCGGGTTGTACCCCGGCAGCCGCACGCGCGGGGCGACGAACTTCGCGAACACCGGCCCGGCCAGGGCCGCGGTCGGCAGGCCGACGATGAGCGCATAGAACACGGTCCGGCCGACGTCGGCCTGGTATTCCTTCACCGCCAGCATGGCGGCCGGATGCGGCGGCACCAGCCCGTGCACCACCGACAGGCCGGCCACCATCGGCAGGCCGACCAGCAGCAGCGGCACGCCGGTGCGCCGCGCCACGTTGAACGCGATCGGCACCAGCAACACGAATCCGACCTCGAAGAAGATCGGCAGGCCGATCCCGAACGCCACCAGCATCATCGCCCAGTGCACGTTCTTCGGGCCGAACCAGCCGATCAGCGTGCGCGCGATGCGCTCGGCGCCGCCGGACTCGGCCATCATCTTGCCCAGCATGGTGCCCAGCGCCACGATCAGGGCGATGTGGCCCAGGGTGCGGCCCACGCCTTGTTCGTAGGCGGCGACGATGTCGCCGGCAGGCATGCCGGCGGCCAATGCCAGCCCCAGCGAGACCAGGGTCAGGGTGATGAACGGATTGAGCCGGTAGCGTGCGATCAGCACGATCAGCGCGCAGATCGCGATGGCGGCGTAGGCCAGCAGCAGGTTCCCCTGGGTCATGCGCGGTCGGTTCCGGAGCGAAGGTCAGAAATACGTGCGCACGACGCCGGTCACCCGCCAGGCGTCGTCCACGCGCAGCAGGTGCCGCCACTTGTCGAAGGTCAGGCACGGGTGGCAGATGTCGAAGCACAGCAGGTCGCCGACCTGCAGGTCCTCATGGGCGCCGACGTCGAGGAAGGCGTGCTGGTCCATGATCGCCGACAGCCGCCAGTGCGCCGGGGTGGCCCGTGGCGCCTCCATCCCGTCGCGGTGGTGCAGCACCGGCAGCGGCAGGCCGGCGTCGAACGCGGCATCGCGCTTGCCCAGGCCGACGATGGCGCGTCCGGGCTCGGGTCGCGACTGCACGCAGGCCCACAGCTGCAGCGCCGGGCGCAGGCCGGCGGCCATTTTCCGCGCGACCGGGTTGGCTGCGTGGATGCGCGCGTCGGCCTCGCGGTAGGCGCCGGCGTCGTGGGTGAGGTAGCAGCCCGGGCGCAGCAGCACGCGCACGCCCGGGTCCTTCGCGGCTTCGGCGAACTCCTCGGCGACCACGTCGTACCAGGCCGAACCGGCGCCGGACAGCAGCACGCGTTCTTCGGCGAAGGCGCCGGCCGCGCGCAACGACTGCAGCGTGGCGAGCGTGCGGCGGAGCAGGGCGCGGATCCCGGCCTCGTCCCTGAGCACGCCCTCGTAGGTCTCCACGCCGACCAGCGCCAGCGACTGCGGCCAGCGCGCGACGGCGGCGACCACCTCGCGCACCTGCGCGTCGTCGCGCACCCCGGTGCGGCCACCGGCCACGCCGATCTCCAGCAGCAGCCGCAGCCGCTGCCCGCGCCCGGCGAAGAACGCGCCCAGCGCATCGGCATTGGCCGCCGAATCGACCAGGCAGCAGAACCCGAAGCCGGGATCGACCAGCAGGTCCGAGACGATGGACATGTTGGCCCGGTCGACCAGCTGGTTGGCCATCAGCACCCGCCGCACGCCGTGCCGGTACGCGTCGCGCACCTGCGGCGCGGTCGCCAGGGTGATCCCCCAGGCGCCGGCCTCCAGCTGCAGCGCGAACAGCTCCGGGCTCATCGTGGTCTTGCCGTGCGGGGCCAGTTCGACTCCGTAGGCGGCGATGAAGTCCCGCATCCACGCCAGGTTGTGGCGCAGCGCCGAGTCGCGCAGCACCGCCACCGGCAGGCTCACGTCGCCGGCGAGGATCCGCCAGCCGGCCGCGGCCACGTCGCCCGGCTCGAGGCCGGTCGCGCCGGCGCCCAGGCCTTTGCCGGCGAGCGGGAGGGGTTCGGATTGAAATAAATTATCGTCGCGGATCGGGTTCATCCAATCATTCCGGTACCGTGCTTGCCGGGAAGTATGTAACAAGGCTACGACGAGGTGGAAATATTTTTCATCTACTCGAGGTGCCGGACGCAGGCGACGGCCGGGGGCGAAGCGGTTGTCCGTCCGGAGACGGCAGGCATCGATGCGGCCCGCCACCGGTTCCGTGCCCGTTCCGTCAACCCGCGTGCGACCTGCGGCCGGGACCCGGCCATGGCCGCCCGCGTAGAATCCGGTGCCTGCCCCTCGCCGTGACGGACATGTCCGAACAAGAAGACTTCAAGCAGGCCGCCCTCGACTACCACCGTTTCCCGCGCCCCGGAAAGATCAAGGTCGCCCCGACCAAGGCGATGCTCACCCAGCGCGACCTGGCCCTGGCCTACAGCCCGGGCGTGGCCTACGCCTGCGAAGCGATCGTCGAAGACCCGAAGCAGGCCAGCGAGCTCACCGCCCGCGGCAACCTGGTCGCCGTGGTCAGCAACGGCACCGCGGTGTTGGGCCTGGGCAACATCGGCCCGCTCGCCGGCAAGCCGGTGATGGAAGGCAAGGGCGTGCTGTTCAAGAAATTCGCCGGCATCGACGTGTTCGACATCGAGATCGACGAGAACGACCCGGACAAGCTGGTCGACATCATCGCCAGCCTGGAACCGACCTTCGGCGGCATCAACCTGGAGGACATCAAGGCGCCGGAGTGCTTCATCGTCGAGCGCAAGCTGCGCGAGCGGATGAACATCCCGGTGTTCCACGACGACCAGCACGGCACCGCGATCATCGTCGGCGCCGCGGTGGTCAACGCGCTGCACGTGGTCGGCAAGCACATCGCCGAGGTGAAGCTGGCCACCACCGGCATGGGCGCGGCCGGCATCTCCTGCGTGGACATGCTGGTCTCGCTGGGCCTGAAGAAGGAGAACATCACCGCCTTCGACCGCGGCGGCGTGATCCACAGCGGCCGCACCGACCTGGACCCGGACAAGCAGCGCTACGCCCGCGACACCGATGCGCGCACGCTGGAGGAGATCGTCGCCGGCGCCGACATCTTCCTCGGCCTGTCCGCCGGCGGCGTGCTCAAGCCGGAGATGGTCGCCACGATGGCGGAGAACCCGATCATCCTGGCCCTGGCCAACCCGTATCCGGAGATCCTGCCGGAGGACGCCAAGCGCGTGCGTCCGGACGCGCTCATCGCGACCGGCCGTTCGGACTACCCGAACCAGGTCAACAACGCGGTGTGCTTCCCCTACCTGTTCCGCGGCGCGCTGGACGTGGGCGCCACAGCCATCAACGAGGCGATGAAGGTCGCCTGCGTGCACGCCATCGCCGCGCTGGCGCGGCGCGAGGCCTCCGACCTGGGCAGCGCCTACGGCGACGACATCCCCTGCTTCGGCGCCGAATACCTGATCCCGCGCCCGTTCGACCCGCGGCTGCTGGTCGAACTGTCCTCGGCGGTCGCGCAGGCGGCGATGGATTCGGGCGTGGCCGAGCGCCCGATCGAAGACATGCGCGCCTACCGCGAGAAGCTGGGCCAGTTCGTCTACCGCACCAGCCTGATGATGAAGCCGGTGTACGACCGCGCCCGCGCCGACCGCAAGCGCGTGGCCTACGCCGAGGGCGAGGAGGAAGTGGTGCTGCGCGCGGTGCAGACGGTGATCGACGAAGGCGTGGCTTTCCCGGTCCTGATCGGCCGCCCGGACGTGATCCAGGCGCGCATCGAACGCCTGGGCCTGCGCATGAAGGCCGGCGTGGACTTCGAGATCACCAACCAGGACGACGACCCGCGCTTCAACGACTACTGGCAGCACTACCACGCCATCACCGAGCGCCGTGGCGTCACCGTGTCGGCGGCCAAGAACCTGATGCGCTCGCGTCCCACGCTCATCGGCGCGGTGATGGTCGCCCGCGGCGAGGCCGACGCCCTGCTCACCGGCGTGGTCGGCCGCTTCCACAAGAAGCTCGGCTACGTGCGCAGCGTGATCGGCCTGGACCCGGGCGTGCAGTCCACCGCGGCGATGACCGGCGTGATCAACAACCAGGGCGTGTGGTTCTTCCTCGACACCCACGTGCAGGACGACCCCACCGCCGAGCAGATCGCCGAAGCCACCCTGCAGGCCGCCTATCGCCTGAAGCTGTTCGGCATCGAACCGCGCGTGGCGTTGCTGTCGCACTCCAACTTCGGCAGCCACGAGACCCCCGGCGCGCTGAAGATGCGCAAGGTCCGCGAACTGCTGCTCAAGCGCGTGCCCAAGCTCAACGTCGACGGCGAGATGCAGGGCGACACCGCCTGGGACGAACTGCTGCGGCAGAAGATCATGCCCAACAGCACTCTCAAGGGCCGCGCCAACCTGTTCGTGCTGCCCAACCTGGACGCGGCCAACATCGCCTACAACATGGTCCGCGTGGTCACCGAAGGCGTGGCCATCGGCCCGATCCTGATGGGCATCAGCAAGCCGGTGCACATCCTCACTTCCAGCGCGACCCCGCGGCGGGTGCTGAACATGACTGCGATCGCGGCGGTGGATGCGCAGATCCGGCAGCAGATGGAAGAAGAGCGCAAGGGATAAGGATCAGAAAATTCCGACAGCCGATTCGGAACGGGACTATCCCGGCCAATCGCCGGATGTGCGATAGGTGACGCGCCGGCCCAGCCGGCCGTGCGGGCCAGGGTGGCCCGCTACGAAAAAACAGCCAAGGAGTGGATGTTATGCGTAGTATTTCGGCAAATGAAATATCGATGGTTTCTGGTGGCAGAGATGGCAGCGGCAGTGCTACCAACGCAAGCGCAGCCAGAGAGGCGGCCATCAACCAGTGCAAGGGCCTACCCGATAACACCAAGGTCACTTTCACGATTCAGATCAGCTCTAACGTCAGCGGAAAGGTGGCTGGCGTAGGTGGGGAGGCGACGACGGTTCAGACCGTTGAAGTTGAAACAACTTGTGGTGATCTCCGCAAGACGACTTGATCTTTTTGCAAGTGGCGCACAGCTGCAGTTGTGCGCCACTTTTCTTCCTGGTGGGCTCATGACTGCATTAGGTGTCGCATTGATAGGGGCGCAAGTGTTGACTGTCTCTATTGATCCTTCGATCTGGACTCAGGTCGATCGAATTGCATGGCCCGGCAACGAAAGGAACGTACTGGTGCTTGGGCCGACCACCAGCCGCTACGTGACGGAATGCGGAGTTCTTGATCTAGCTGGTGCCTCGAAGGCGGGATACTCATTCCGTCTAGGCGAACACTGCCATCGTTTGATCGTGTTCATGGATCTGTCCGGGGGTGTGACAGATCAACCGCGAGCGGAACAGTTCCTGTCAGAACATGAGTCGTTTCACGTCGCGGCGCAAATGTATGGATCAAAAGTGCCCGTGGAATTTATGGGGGTCGATCCAGGTCTGGTACGCGGATTCTCTGGAAGCGACAGATTCAAGAATTTCTACACATCCATCGAAGATTTGTTCGCATCCGAGATGAACGGGGATGAGGCTTCTTGCGCCTATTTGGAAGCATCTTATAAAGCGCTTGATCCCGGCGCCCGTGAGTATCTGGACTATAAAATATTCTGGGAGTGGCCCGCGGAGTACTACGCGCAAAAGGCGGTGTTTCATGATGACTTTGTCGGCTATTCGAAATTTCGTAGTCAACTTTTTAGCGAAGGCAATGATGGCTTTGAGCTCTTCGTTTCTGGTGTTAAGACTGGAATGATCCTAGACAAGGTCATGGGGCGTGAACGCTGGCAGGAAATGGCGGCTGAGGGCGCGTCGATGCTGGATTTGCTATTGGGCCATTACGGTTGCCATCCAATCCCACGATCTTTGCCGGTTCGCATGAAGAGAGTCGACTTTTCCTGACAGCGAGTATGAATCTCTTGCTCAGGCTTCGTCAGATCAGGAAGCTGGACATCGTGATCGTGGGTGTCCTCTTGGCCTTTTTCTTATCCTGGCATTACCGTGCTGACGTTATTGACGTCTGGCATGCGGCGGCAACGGCGAACGCGTCACTCACTCAGGTGTGCAGGTAGGCGCGTTGACTGGAGGGCAGGGGACAGTGCGCTGATGCCGCATCAGGGCTGGCAACTTCGCCAGTCTCATCAATCGTCCTCATCCCCCTCCACCACCTTCCTCTGCATCGCATCCAGATACGCATCCGCCTCGGCCACCGAGGTGAAGATTTCGCCCAGCGGAACCGCCTTGACCAGGTCGAAGACCTTCTGGATCTGCGGTTGCGGGTTGACCACCAGCACCTTCCCGCCGCGCGCCGACAGCGCCTTGCGCGCCTTGAATACCGAGCGGATGCCGGCGCTGCTGATGTAGTCCAGCCCGTCCAGGTCCAGCACCAGCGACTTCACCCCCGCGTCGGCCAGCAGCGGCGCCAGCGCCTCGTCCATCTGGCCGTGGCTGTGCGTGTCCAGGCGGCCGCCGACGGCCACGCGCTGGACGCCGTTGGCCGGCGGGGCGATCTCGATCCTGAGCAGGCTCATGCGGGGCTCTCCATGTCGGACGCGGCGTCCAGCCGCAGGGTGATGCGCAGCAGGTTGCAGTCGCCGTTGCGCTGGTAGTCGATGCTGTCGGCCAGTTCCCGGACCAGGTGCACGCCGAGCCCGCCCACGGGGCGCGTGTCGATGTCCGCGTCCAGGTCCGGGCCCTCGGCCAGGGTCGGGTCGAAGGGGCCACCGCGGTCGCGGAATTCCAGCCACAGCCGGTCCGCATCCACGCGTGCGCGCATCTCCAGCGGGGCGCCGTCGGCGACCGCATGTTCGACCGCGTTGCAGGCCACTTCCTCGACGATCAGGCGGGCGTCGTGCATGGCCGCCGCGCTGGCGCCGTGCCGTGCCAGCAGGGCGTCGATGGCATCGGTCATCCGCAGCACGTCCTCTGACGTATGCGCTTCGCTGAAATGCACCGAAATCTCCCCTTTCGCGCCGACAGCATGCGCCTCGCCCCTGGGGTTGTCGAGATCGCGGCTGCGGCTGATCGCCACGATGGTGGTGTCGTCCGACGGCGGCGCACCGGCGACGAAACGGTGCACGTCGGCCAGCACCCGCGCGCAGGCGTCGCCTGCGCCCAGGTCGCCGTGCCGCGCCAGCACCTGTTCCAGGCGCGCGTTGCCGTAGGCCTCGTCGGCCAGGTTGAAGGCTTCGGTGACGCCGTCGGTGTAGGCGACCAGGCAGTCGCCCGGTGCCAGGCGGCCCTGCCACAGCGGGAAGTCGTCGCTGACCTCGAATCCCAGCGACGGGCCGTTCTCCATCCGCACGGTCTGCAGGCGGCCATCGCCGTGCAGCAGCAGCGGCGGTTCGTGGCCGGCGCTGGCCAGCCACAGCGTGCCGCCGCGAATGTCGACCCGGCCGCACAGCACCGTGGCGAACATGCAGGTGTCGTTGCCCTGCACCAGCCGCCGCGAGGCTTCCGCCAATGCGTGCGCCGGCGAGGTCGCGGTCTGGATCGCCACTTCCAGCATGGTCACCGCGCGGGCCATGAACAGCGCCGCCGGCACGCCCTTGTCCGACACGTCGCCGATCACGAACCACAACTCGCTGCCGCGCTCGATGAAGTTGTAGAAGTCGCCGCCCACCGCCTTGGCCGGTTCCAGCAGCGCCTGCGCCTCCAGGTGCCCGCCGCCGCGGTCGATGGTCCGACCCAGCGGCAGCATCGCGCGCTGGATGTCGCGGGCGATCGACAGTTCGCTTTCCAGCTTCTGCCGCGCCGCGCCCATCTGTTCGATCTCGCGCAGCTGCCGGCGGATCGACTGCCGCGCCCGCTCCAGCGTGCGCGCCAGCATGCCGACCTCGTCGCGGCGCCGCTGCTGCGCCAGCGGCGCGTCGGTGTCGCCGGCGATGGCCTCCACCGCCGAACGGCTCAACTCCTCGACCGGCCGGCTGATCTGCTTGCCGACCTGGCGCACCAGCAACATGCCCAGCAGCGCCAGCACCAGGCTGGTGCCGACCAGGACCAGCAGCGCACGCCTGAAGTGGGCGATGATCGGGTCGTAGGTCTGGCCCACCAGCAGCACCCAGCCGCTGTCGCCGACCGGCTCGACCGCGGTGAAGCGCATCTGCCCGGTCAGCCTGTCCCGGTGCGTCCGGTGGGCGGTGCGGTTCTCGCGCGCGGCATCGGCCGCCCACTTCAGGTCGGAACGGCCGGAGGCGATGTACGCGTCCAGGTTGCCGCGCAGGACGATGTCGGGAACCGTGCTGAACGCGACCGAGCCTTCCGGCGCGACCAGCGTCACCCGCATGCCCGGCAGGTGCGCCAGGCTTTCCACCGGCGCGACCACGTCCTCGATCCGCATGTCCAGGCTGGCCATGCCGCTGCCGGGCGGCTGCAGCGGGACGTTGTAGGTCGCCATCCACACCTGGCCGGCGGTCCGGTTGAGGTAGGGTTCGGACCACCAGCCGCCGGTCGCGACCTGCGTGCGCCGGTACCAGTCCTGCGTGCGGTAGTCGTAGCCGTCGGCGACGAAGTCGCGCAGCCGCCCGCCGGCGCCGATGTAGCGCGCGTAGGGCACCTCGCCGGGATGCTGCGGTTCCACCGCCAGCAGCGCGCCGGCGGCGCCGGGGATCGATTCGACCACCGCCAGCTGCGCCTGCCGCAGCTGTTCGGGCGTCAGCGAGGAACGCGACACCAGCAGCGCCAGGTTGGCGGTGGCGACGGTCAGCGTGCGCAGGTTGTCGTCCAGCCGCCCGGCCGCGGCGATGGTGGTGGCGCGGGTGTCGCGCTGGGCGCTGTCGAGGATTTCCCGGTACAGGTACCAAGCCGTGGCCAGGGTCACGCCCAGCAGGAACGCCAGCGTGGTCAGCCCCGACCACAACGCGATGCGCGTGCGCAGGCTGTGGTACCAGTGCACGCTCTCGCCGGGCACCGCCGCGGCCGGCACTTCGGAGGCATCGCTGGACATGGCCCGGTCCCCATGGCGGACGGTCGCATCATAAGCCCGTCGCCGCCATGCGCAGGCGGCCGGGCCGTGCGCCGTGTCGCCGCTAGTCTTCGCGCCGGCGACTGATCGCCAGGATAGTGATGTCGTCCGACTGCGGCGCCCCGCCGGCGAAGCGGCGCACGTCGTCGAGCAGGCGCCGGCAGGCGGCCTCGGCGCTGTCGCCGCGCGCCAGCGCGTGCAGCAGGCGCTCGCTGCCATAGGCCTGGTTGTCCGCATCGAACGCTTCGGTCACCCCGTCGGTGTAGCCGACCAGGGTGGTGCCGGCGGCCAGCGTGCCTTCGTACGGCGGGAAGTCGTCGCTGGGCTCGAAGCCCAGCGGCATGCCGCCGGCCACCTGCAGCAGTTCGCTGCGGCCGTCGACGTGCAGCAGCAGCGGCGGATCGTGCCCGGCGCTGGCCAGCTGGATGCGGCCGCTGGCCACCTCCAGCCGCCCGCACAGCACGGTGGCGAACATGCAGGTCTCGTTGTTCTCGGCCAGCCGCACCGAGGCGGCGGCCAGGATCCTCGCCGGCGTGCCGTGGCGGCGCGCCATCTGCTCCAGCACGGTCAGCGTGCGCGCCATGAACAGCGCCGCCGGGATGCCCTTGTCCGACACGTCGCCGACCACGAACCACAGCACGCCCGGCTCCAGCTCGGAGAACTGGTAGAAGTCCCCGCCCACCGCGGTGGCCGGTTCCAGCACCGCGTGCGCCTCCACGTGCATGTGCGCGGTGTCGAACGCGCGCGCCGCCGGCAGCATCGACTGCTGGATGTCGCGGGCGATCGACAGCTCGCTCTCCAGCTTCTGCCGCGCGCTGGCCATCTGCCCGATCTCGTGCATCTGCCGCTTGATCGAACCGCGCGCCACGTCGAACGCCCGCGCCATCACCCCGACCTCATCGCTGCGCTGCACGTAGGGCAGGGGATACTCGAAATCGCCCTGGCTGAAATGGTGCGCGCTGTCGGTCAGCTTCTCGATCGGGGACGCGATCGCGCCGCTGTAGCGCCGCGCCAGCCACAGCGCCACCCCCAGCGCCAGCAGGCTGGCCAGCGCAACGCCCAGCGCGGTGCGGTCCAGGCGGTGCAGGAAGTAGCGGTCGGACACGGTCAGCGCATAGGTCCAGCCGCTGTCGCCCACCGGCAGCACCACCGTGCCCAGCGCGTCGCCGGCGGCGTCGCGGTGTTCGAAGGTGGCGGCGCGGTGCGCAGCGATCGCCTCGGCCAGCGGCGCCAGTCCGGCCCCGCCCGGCGCGGCCGGCAGTTCGGCGGCGTTGCGCCGCATCTGCACTTCCGGGTCGGCGTGCACCACCGCCAGCCCCTCGGGCGAGAACAGCATCGGCTGCAGCCCGGCGCCGTTGAAGCCGCCGACCAGCGCCACCAGCCGTTCCACCGGCACGTCCAGGCTGACCATGCCCACCGCCGGCGCGCCGTCCGGATCGCCGGGCCGGCGCAGCGGCAGGTTGAAGGTGGAGAAGTACTCGCCGGCGGTGGCGGCGTTGGCGTAGGGCTCGGACCACCACGGTCCGCGCGCGGCCACCGTGCGCGTGTACCAGGGCATGGTCGTGTAGTCGTAGCCCAGGTCGGCCACCGACTGCTCGACCAGCGCCTTGCCGTCGCGGCGGATGTACCAGGTGAACCCGTCGTCGTCCCCCGGCAGTTGGCCCGGATCGACGATGATCATGGCCCCGGCGATGTCCGGGTCGCCGGCCAGGCTGGCCACCAGCAACGAGCGCAGGCTCGACGGCTGCGCACCCACCCCGGTGGCACTGGCGGCCAGGGTGCGGCCGCTGACCTGCACCGACTCCAGCGTCGCCTCCAGGCTGCGCACGGTCTGCCGGGCCAGGCCGTCGGCCTCGGCGCGGGCGTTCTGCACGATCAGCGCGCGCGCGCCGAAGTAGAACGCCAGCGCGGTCAGCAGCAGCAGCCCGGCGTTGAGCAGGCTGGACCACAGCACCATCCGCGTGCGCAGGCTGTCGCGCCAGCGCACGTTGCCACTGGCGGCCGGCGCGGCCCCGGGTACGGCGACAGCGTCCTGGCGGCTGTGGGGCGGGGTAGCGGACATCGGGGTCCGGGCGCGGGCGATGGGCCGATCATAAGCAGAAGCGCCATGCTGCAGTGCCGCATCGCCGCCGTGTCCCGGGACTGTCCCGGACAGGCGACGATTGCACCCGAAACCATCGTGTTCCGGCAGCCCGTACGCCGCCGCAGCGAGGCGGCCAGAAGCCCCCTTGCGCTAAACTCTGCGGTCCACAAGAACGTAGCGGCCGCGACCCCCGCGCGCGGCATAGGGAGTGATATGAACTGGCTGAACGAGGTGCTGCAGAACGATCCGGATCCGGTCGAGACCCAGGAATGGATCGAGTCGCTCAAGGCGGTCATCGACCGTGACGGACCCGAGCGTGCGCACCTGCTGCTGGAGGACATGGTCGAGCTGACCCGCCGCTCCGGCGCGTTCCTGCCGTTCTCCCCGACCACCGAATACGTCAACACCATCGCCCCGCACCTGGAGGCCAAGAGCCCGGGCAACGCGGACCTGGAGTGGCGGATCCGCTCGATCATCCGCTGGAACGCGATGGCCACCGTGGTCCGCGCCAACCGCAAGCCCGGCGACCTGGGCGGCCACATCGCCTCGTTCGCCTCCTCGGCCACGCTGTACGACGTCGGCTTCAACCACTTCTGGCGCGCCCCGTCCGACAGCCACCCGGGCGACCTGTTGTTCATCCAGGGCCACAGCTCGCCGGGCATCTACGCCCGCTCGTTCCTGGAAGGCCGCATCAGCGAGAGCCAGCTCGACAACTTCCGCATGGAAGTGGACGGCCGCGGCATTTCCTCCTACCCGCACCCGTGGCTGATGCCCGACTACTGGCAGACCCCGACCGTGTCGATGGGCCTGGGTCCGCTGGCCGCGATCTACCAGGCGCAGTTCATGAAGTACCTGGAGCACCGCGGCCTGATCGAAAAGTCCGACCGCAAGGTCTGGTGCTTCCTCGGCGACGGCGAGACCGACGAGCCGGAGAGCCTGGGCGCCATCGCCCTGGCCGGCCGCGAGGGCCTGGACAACCTGGTGTTCGTGGTCAACTGCAACCTGCAGCGCCTGGACGGCCCGGTGCGCGGCAACGGCAAGATCATCCAGGAGCTGGAAGGCGTGTTCCGCGGCGGCGGCTGGAACGTGATCAAGCTGCTGTGGGGCGGCTACTGGGACGCGCTGCTGGCGCGCGACACCAATGGCGTGCTCAAGAAGCTGATGATGGAGACCGTCGACGGCGAGTACCAGAACTGCAAGGCCTTCGGCGGCGCATACACGCGCGAGCATTTCTTCGGCAAGTATCCGGAGACCGCGGCCATGGTCGCCGGCCTGTCCGACGACGACATCTGGCGCCTGAACCGCGGCGGCCACGACCCGCACAAGGTCTACGCGGCCTACCACCAGGCGGTGAACACCCAGGGCATGCCGACCGTGATCCTGGCCAAGACGGTCAAGGGCTACGGCATGGGCAGCTCGGGCGAGTCGCTCAACCCGACCCACCAGACCAAGAAGCTGGACGACGACGCGGTGCGCGCGTTCCGCGACCGCTTCAACATCCCGCTGACCGACCAGCAGCTGCAGGCCGAGCAGGTGCCGTTCTACCACCCCGGCGAGGACTCGCCGGAAGTGCAGTACCTCAAGGAGCGCCGCGCCGCGCTCGGCGGCTACCTGCCGCAGCGCCGCCGCAAGGCCGACAAGTCGTTCACCGTGCCCACGCTGGACAAGTACGAGCGCCTGCTCAAGGACAGCGGCGAGCGCACCTACTCGACCACCATGGCCTTCGTGCAGACCCTCAACATCGCCCTGCGCGACAAGGAGTCGGGCCCGCGCCTGGTGCCGATCGTCGCAGACGAGGCGCGCACCTTCGGCATGGAAGGCCTGTTCCGCCAGATCGGCATCTACGCGCCGTTCGGCCAGAAGTACAAGCCGGTCGATTCGGACCAGCTGATGTACTACCGCGAAGACCAGGCCGGCCAGGTGCTGCAGCAGGGCATCAGCGAGCCGGGCGCGATCGCCTCGTGGATGGCGGCCGGCACCAGCTACTCGGTGTCCAACGTGCCGATGCTGCCGTTCTACATCTACTACTCGATGTTCGGCTTCCAGCGCGTGGGCGATCTGGCCTGGCAGGCCGCCGACATGCGCACCCGCGGCTTCCTGCTCGGCGGCACCGCCGGCCGCACCACGCTCAATGGCGAGGGCCTGCAGCACGAGGACGGCTTCAGCCAGGTCATCGCCGGCTCCATTCCCAACGTGCGCAGCTACGACCCGACCTTCGGCTTCGAGGTCACCGTCATCCTGCAGCGGGGCATGAAGTCGATGCTGGAAGACCAGATCGACGAGTACTACTACGTCACCCTGATGAACGAGAACTACGCCCACCCGGAAATGCCCCAGGGCGCCGAGGAAGGGATCATCAAGGGCATGTACCTGCTCAAGGACGCCGGCAAGCCGAAGAAGGGCGAGCTGCGCGTGCAGCTGCTGGGCAGCGGCACCATCCTGCGCGAGGCCATCGCCGCGGCCGAGCTGCTGGACAAGGACTTCGGCGTCACCGCCGACATCTGGTCCTGCCCCAGCTTCAACGAGCTGCGCCGCGACGGCTTCGACGCCGAGCGCTGGAACCGGATGAACCCGGAAGCCAAGGCGCCGCGCAAGGCTTACGTGACCGAGCTGCTGGAAGGCCGCCAGGGGCCGGCGATTGCCGCCACCGACTACGTGCGCGCCTTCGCTGACCAGATCCGCGCGTTCGTGCCGATGCAGTACACCGTGCTGGGCACCGACGGCTTCGGCCGCTCCGACACCCGCGCCAACCTGCGGCGGTTCTTCGAGGTGGACCGGTACTACATCGCGCATGCCGCCATCGCCGCGCTGGCGAAGGAAGGGAAGATGACCGGGAAGGATGTGGCCCGGGCGATCAAGCAGTACAAGATCGATCCGGAGAAGGCGAATCCGGTCGGGGTTTGATGATGCAGCGAAAGCTGGAGCAGAAAGGCGGCCCCATGGCCGCCTTTTCTCTGGGTTGACGGGTATGGGCTTGAGCTGGGCGTTTGTTTGGCCTTTTGGGAGGGGGCTCACACAAATCGCTGTCGGCGCCGATTAATCTCAATGGAAATCGGGATGTGGGGTCGTCATGCGCGGATTCGCGACGACTTGTAATCGCTGTCGAAAAGACATGCTTTTGCTTGCCGGCACGGTTTGAAAGCATGGGGGGAATGCTGCGGTACGGTGTACACGAGAGGCTCCAGACGGTCGACCGTGAGGGGATGTGTTCAGTTGGAAGCATGGACGCCATTTATCGGGGGATAGGTGATGCGTGGACTGGTTTGGCGGGTAGCTCTGCTGTTGTCGCTCTGGTCGCAGGCCTGGATGGCTTGGAGTCAGACGGTGATTTACATCCACACGGATGCATTGGGCACGCCTATTGCCGAAACGGATGCGGCGGGCAATGTGATTCAGACCAGCGAGTACGCACCGTACGGTGACCTGCTGAACCGGCCGGATAGCGATGGGCCGGGCTACACGGGGCATGTGCAGGATGCGGCAACTGGCATGGTCTACATGCAGCAGCGCTACTATGATCCGGCCATCGGAGGATTCTTAAGCGTCGATCCCGTCGGGCCGCTGAGCGATCCCGTCAATCACTTCAACCGATATCGATATGCGCGAAACAACCCCTACAGATTCGTAGACCCGGACGGTAGGCGCGATGTGTACATCGGTGGTGCGGCCGATAAGGACCGCACGAGAATCGTGCAGGACTACGCCGGTGCCCAGCAGCAGATCAATCCTGATCGCGATATCCAGTACTTCAGCTACAGCGAGAAGGGCGCGATCGCGGAAGCGATCAGCGCCCCGCTTAAGGAAGGTGAGCCGCTGAACGTCATCGGACACAGCTTGGGTGGTCGTGAGGCAATCCGGCAGGCCAATAACACGGATGCCAAAATTACGAACTTGGTGACGATTGATCCTGTTGGCAGTGCTGGCGATGGTACGAAGCCATCAAGTGTTGGTACATGGACCGATGTGCGAGCCGCACCCTCGGATCGCAATTCGTCGGATACCGTTGCTAGCGTCGGCAGGGCAACTCCATGGATAGGAGTTACAGCTACATCGGGTGCCGATTCTAAAACGATGGATACGAACCACGGCAACTTCCCTACGATGATGTCGAAGAGCGGTGCTCAAGATAAGGTGGACGTTTCATACCAGCACCGCGAGGAACGGCGATGAAGGCTCTAGGCAGTGCGGTAGCTGCAATTGCAATTGCGCTCGCTACAGGCTGCACGCTGCGGCCGAGCTTGATCGGGGCGAGCGCCACCAAAGGCAGTGACGAAGTGGCGACTGTTGAAGTTGTCGTTAATTCGCAAGACGCAGCTGCCATAAGGGATCGTGAGATCTATTTCTCGATCGTCGTTTTTGACTGCGCGAGCAGCCAGCCATCGTTTCCTGTGCAGCCTCATGTCGGCGAACGGTTGGCTTCCAGCTTCAGCTTCCCCGTTACGGATGAACCCACCATCTTCCGTGGGTCAATGCCGCAGCGTGTCCTGGCCAACTATTCATCGCCCTGTGTATTTCTCCGCGGCGGTAGCTACTTTCTCGGCAGGATTCAATCGAATCCGATCCCGTTGGAGCTACGAAGCAAAGAGTGATCTGAAAAACGGTGAAAAACGGGAAGAACCGGGTCTAAAGAAACAAAAACGGGGTCAGGTTCACTTCTGAGATGGGGGTGGGCGTGGCGACCGGTGGGCGGGGCGGGTTCCGGCGAAGCGCCGGGTCTTGGCTTCGACGATGGCGCGGAAGGCGTCGTGACCCAGGGCGCGCTGTTGCTGCAGGTAGGAACGGATCTCGGCGAGCGTGTCGTCATCGAGCGTTTCGTCCAGTAGTGCCCGGTAGGCCGATGCACGTTCGGCGTCGGTACTGCCAAGTGCCAACCAGCCGGCATGGGGCACCAACCCGGAGCCCGTCCTTCGGCCGGTGTTGGCGGCGCAACCGGACCAGCGATAGGCCACCGGGTCGTCGATGAGCCGGGCGCGCACCGGATTGAGATCGATGTAACGGTAGCAGCGCAGCACATAGTGCTCGCTGTCGACCAGGCAGGCCTTGTAGCGTCCCTCCCAGAGCGTGCCGGTACGTCCATGCCGTCCGTTGAACAGCGCGACGTAGTTGCGGCCCAGCCGCTGCATCATCTTGCCGATGGCACCGACCTCCGGCGGCGTGAGCAGAAGATGGACGTGGTTGTCCATCAGGACATAGGCGTGCAGTTGGCACCGCGTGGCGAGCAGCGCGTCGGCGAGCAGCTGGAGGTAGCGCAGGCGGTCGCCGTCATCCAGGAAGCAGGGCAGCCGGTTGTTGCCGCGCTGCACGACGTGCTGCGGAACGCCGGGGAGGTCGATTCTCGGCAGGCGGGCCATGCAGGCAGGTTGCAGCCGGTCTCGCAACCCTGTCCGCCTGTGCCGTCCGGGATTGCCGTCAGGGCTGGGCGCCGCGCGCCGTAGGAAGTCAACCTGACCCCGTTCCCGACCCCGTTCCCAGTCTTGCCATCGGCACGCCGGCTTCACGCGGCACGAAGCCAGACCTGGGCTAGGCTCGTACGGCGGCGCACGTCCGTTACCCGGGAGCTGGACATGGCGATGATGAAGGCGGCGGTTTTCGTCGAACCCGGCCGGATCGAACTGGCCGACAAGCCCATCCCCGACGTCGGCCCCACCGACGCCCTGGTCCGCATCACCACCACGACCATCTGCGGCACCGACATCCACATCCTCAAGGGCGAGTATCCGGTGGCCCAGGGGCTGACCGTGGGTCATGAGCCGGTCGGCGTGATCGAAAAGCTCGGCAGCGCGGTCAAGGGTTACACCGAAGGGCAGCGGGTGATCGCCGGCGCGATCTGCCCCAACTTCAACTCCTACGCGGCGCAGGATGGCGTTCCCTCGCAGGATGGCAGCTACCTGATCGAGCGCGGCCTGTGCGGCTGCCATGGCTACAGGGCCACCGCCGGCTGGCGCTTCGGCAACATGATCGACGGCACCCAGGCCGAGTACGTGCTGGTGCCGGACGCCGAGGGCAACCTGGCCCCGATCCCCGACGGCCTCACCGACGAGCAGGTGCTGATGTGCCCGGACATCATGTCCACCGGCTTCAAGGGCGCGGAGAACGCCAACATCCGCATCGGCGACACCGTGGTGGTCTTCGCCCAGGGGCCGATCGGGCTGTGCGCCACGGTCGGCGCGCGCCTGCTGGGCGCGGCCACCATCATCGCCATCGACGGCAACGACCACCGTCTCGGCATGGCGAAAACCATGGGCGCCGACATCACCCTGAACTTCACCCGGTGCGACGTGGTGGACGAGGTGATGAAGCTCACCGGCGGACGCGGCGCGGACTCCTCGATCGAATGCCTGGGCCTGGCCAGCACCTTCGAGCAGGCGATGAAGGTACTCAAGCCCGGCGGCACCCTGTCCAGCCTCGGCGTGTATTCCAGCGACCTGAAGATCCCGCTGGCCGCGTTCGCCGCCGGCCTGGGCGACCACAGGATCAACACCGCGCTGTGCCCCGGCGGCAAGGAGCGGATGCGCCGGCTGATGAGCGTGATCGCCTCCAACCGCGCCGATTTCGGCGCGCTGGTGACCCACCACTACCGGCTCGGCGACATCGTCGCCGCGTATGACCTGTTCGCCCACCAGCGCGACGGCGTGCTCAAGATCGCGATCAAGCCCTGAGCCCGGGGGTCGCCTGATGTATCAGCAGACAAGGGGATTGCCTTGACACCGCCAGACCTCGATCGTCGCGACTTCGTGCTCGCAACCGCCCTTGCCACCCTCGGCGGCGCTGCGGCAGCGGCTGCTCCCGCTTCGGCCCAGGCTGCTGCGCCGAATGCGGCGACCCGGTTGCCGGGAGGAACGGTCCATACTGGCGGCACCGTCGACGGAAAGCCGGTCGTCAGCGCGCTGGCGGTTACCGACCTTGCGCCGGGAAAGCTCCATCGCCTCTACTTCCGCGGTGTCGAAGGTCCCTCGGGCCAACCCTGGCTGGTGTCGGTGGCCGTCCTGCGGGGAGCCAAGCCGGGCAAACGCGTCACCCTGGCGAGCGGCGTCCATGGCGACGAGATGAGCTCCATCCACGCCGTCCAGGCCATCATCAACGGACTCGACCCGGCCGCGGTGAGCGGCACCGTCATGGCGGTCTTCGATGTCTCCCGTCCTGCGATCGAAGGCATGGCCCGACGTTGGCCGAACTCCGGTCGCGGCATCGACCTGATCGACCTCAACCGTGTCTGGCCCGGCGACGAGAACGCGCCAAGCGCGCCGGCGCGCCATGCCGGCCTCCTGTTCAACCGGTTGATCCGTCCGAACTCGGACTACGTCCTCGATTTCCATACCAGCACCAGCGGCATCGATGCCCCGGCGTTCCACCTGGCGAAAATGGACGTGCCCGAGGTCAGGGCCATGGCGGAGTTGTTCCCGATCGACCAGATCTTCGACAACGCCGGGTATCCGGGACTTCTTACCGACGCCCTCTTCAAGGTGGGTATTCCGGCGTTCACGCCCGAGATCGGCAATGCCCGGCGCCTCGATCCGTCGATGATCCCGCTCTTCGTGGAGGGCACGATGAATGTGCTCAGGCTGCACGGCCTCATCGACGGCCCGATGGGACGCACCGGGCGCGACACGGGCGTCTTCGTGGGCAACAGCCTGGCCCCGGTCCTCGCGACCGCGGGCGGGATTGTCGAGCATCTCGTGCGGCTGACGGACGCGGTCACCACCGGCCAGAAAATCGCGATCCAGCGCAACATGTTCGGCGAGACCGTCGCCGAATACACCAGCCCGGTCGACGGCGAGATCGGCGCCCTGCGCAGCGACGCCACCTCGGAGCCCGGCAATGTGATCGCCTTCATCCTGTTCAACCGGAGCACGCCGGACGGGGTTGAAGCCTATCCGGAGTAACGCGCTGCCGCCTCTCTTCCCGACCCTGCGCTACGCTTGCCATCGCCGTGATGCGCCGGCACACGCATTCCCGTCATTCAAGGAGAGCCGGATGAAGTCGATCGCAAGCTTCGCGTTCCTCGCCGCCACCTCGCTGTCCGCGCCTGCGGCGGCGGCGGATGCGCCGCAGCAGACGCCCGATGCGTACGCCGTTGCCGGCGAACGCGTCGCCATCGCCCCCGGCCGCGCGTTGAACCTGCGCTGCACCGACGACGGCCCGCAGACCGTGCTGCTGGAGGCCGGCGCCAATGCCGATTCGGCGACCTGGTTCCGCGTGCAGCCGCTGCTGTCGCCGCAGGCGCGGGTGTGCGCCTACGACCGCGCCGGTTACGGCTTCAGCGACGAAGGCCCGCTGCCGCGCGGCCTCGATGCCGATGTCGCCGACCTCGCCGCGCTGGTCGCGGCCGCCGGGCTGCAGACGCCGCTGGTGCTGGTCGGGCATTCGCTGGGCAGCAACATCGTGCGTGCCTACGCGCAGCGGCATCCGCGGGACGTGGCTGCGCTGGTGCTGGTCGATCCGCCCGGGCAGGGCGCCGATGCGCTGCTGCCGCCGGCCTGGAAGCAGGAGGACGAAGCCGGACGCGCGCAGCGCGACGCTTTCCTCGATGCCTGCCTGGAGGCGGCCGAGGCGGGCACGCTGGACAAGGCCGCCGGCCCGCTGTCGTCCTGCCTGCGCGCCGCGCCGCCGTGGCAGAGCGCGGCGGTCGCCACCGCCACCCGCGCCTGGAAGCTCAAGCCCGCCTACTGGCGCACGCTGCGCTCCGAGCTCGATGCCAATACCGCGATCTTCGCCGCGCCGGTGCCGGCGGCCGAGTCCTACGGCGACACCCCGGTCGTCGTCATTGTCGCGCCCACCGCCGACATGTCCGGCGTGCCGGACGAGGTGGCCAAGGCCTTGCAGGAGGCGCGCGACCGGACCCACGCGAGCCTGGTCGCCGCGTCCGCCCAGGGCCGGCGCATCGATGTGGCGGACAGCTCGCACGATGTGCAGCTGGATGCGCCGGAAGCGGTCGCGGCGGCCGTGGCCGGGGTGCTCGCGCCGCGGCGGTGAAAGCCGCGGCCGGCGGGTGTAGGGGCGGACCTGCCCTTTCTGTCGAGGGCGGGCAGAAGAGCAGAGGGGGTGAAGCCTCTAGTCCCCCTGCGCCAGCCTCTCCTCGACCGCACTGAACGCCGAGCGCTCGCCCGGTCCGGGCCGGTCATTGCCGGTGGCGAAATACACCACGCCGGTGCCGGCCTTGCGGTCCACCCACAGGCCGGCCAGCAGACCGTAGGCATTGCCGCTGTGGCCGACGCGCGGCACGCCGTCGCCGAACGGGTCGTCGCCGCAGCCGGGCAGGCCGGTGGCCAGGGTGTGCATGGCCAGGCCGTAGCGGCAGGTGAAGCCGCCGCGGGTGCGGATCGGGTCGTCCTCTTCCAGGGTCAGGCCGTTGCGGCCGTCGAAACTCCATTCCGGGCCGATCATCGCGGCGACCGATGCGGGCTGCAGCAGGCGCACGCCGTCCACTTCGCCGTCGCCGAGCAGCAGGCGGCCGATCTTCGACAGGTCGTTGGCGGAAATGCGCAGGCCGCCCTGCGGGCCGAACACGTTGGAGCTGGTGCCCGCGCGCCACTGCGACAGGTCGCAGCTGCCGTCGCTGGCCAGGGTGATGCCGCAGGCCGGCTTCCTGCCCTGGTTGTCGTCGACCTGCGGCTTGCCGTCCGCGTACAGCACCACCGCGCGCGCGGCGGTGGCGGCGTCGCAGCTGGGCCACCCGTAGCAGGCATGCAGGCCCAGCGGCGCCAGTACCAGGCGCTGCATCAACAGGTCGAAGCGTTCGCCGGTGGCGCGTTCCATCACCCCGGCGATGACCGGGAAACCGGCGTTGGCGTAGCGCCAGTAGGTGCCCGGCGCGTGTTCGGCGTCCCACGCCTTCGGGTCGCCGAGCAGGTCCTTGAACTGGCCGTCGAACGGCACCTGCCAGTAGCCGGCGCCGTCGGTCAGGCTGGAGGTGTGCGAGAGCAGCAGGCGCAGGGTGATCGGCGTGTCGGGGAAGGCCGGGTTGCGCACCGTGTAGCCGAGCGTCTTGGACACGTCGGCATCCAGGTCCAGCGTGCCTTGTTCGACCAGCCGCATCACCCCGATCGACAGCACCAGCTTGGAGATGGAGGCGATGCGCACCGGGTCGTCGGCGGTGACTGCGCGGCCGCTGGCGGGGTCGGCCAGGCCGCTGGCGCGGACGTCGGTGGCGCCGTTGCGGTCGAAGGCGACCCGCACGGTGGCGACGGGCGTGGAGAAGTCGTCGGCGAAGGCCGGCGCGGAGGCCAGCAGGACGAGGCAGGCGAGGCGGCGCAGGAGGATGTTCATGGCGCCGAGTCTAGCCAGTGGAGGCCGGGCGCCGGACCCCCTGCCGGAAACGCCCATTCCATGGCTCCGGCCCGGCCGTGGAACCTGTAGGCCGCTGGCAGGGCGTGGAACAAGAGGGAACGTGCGGGCAACGGGGCCAGGGACCGGGATCCGGGACCGGGATCGGGACCCGGAACTTCATCGGCCGAGCTCCGGCAGGCGGTGGACCACGACTAGGAAACCGGGGTCGGAGTGCGATTCTCCGCGGCGAACAATTCGACGACGCTCCAGGGCGCGTCGTTGCCGAAGAAGCGCTGATGGTTCCGGGCGGTCTGGCCGGCGAAGGAGGCGCTGCGGGGAAAGAGCGCAAGTTCGTACGCCGCCAGTGCCGCCTCCCTATCCCCGGGATGATCGCGAAGCGCCAGCCCCAGTTCGGCGCCGTCAAGGATGGCGAGATTCGCGCCCTCGCCGGCGAACGGCGACATCAGGTGGGCGGCATCGCCCAGGAGCGTGACCCCGGGAATGCGCGTCCACCGATGGTCGATCGGCAGGGCATGGATCGGTCGCACGACGGGCCGGGTATCTCCATCGGTGATCAAGGCCCTGAGTGGCGGCGCCCAGCCGTCGAATTCGCTGGCGAGGCGACGGAGTGCGGCCATCGGCTGGCTGAAGTCGATGGCGGCGATCCAGTCCTCCGGCCTGTTCAATGCGACATAGACATGCAGGGTGCCGTTGGCGTGACGGTGCGCCAGGATGCCCTGGCCAGGCTCGACGGCCATCAAGGTGCCACTGCCGATCATCTCGGCGCTGGCCCTGTGCCGCGTGTCGCCCTCGAGCAGAGTGGTCTCGACGAAGGTCGTGCCGGCGTACGAGGGGCTTGTCGTGGACAGAAGCGGACGGACCCTCGACCAGGCGCCGTCGGCGCCGACCAGCAGATCCGTCGTGGCCGTCGATCCGTCCGCGAAAGCCAGCTGGTGCCGTCCATCAGCCAGTCGGCTCGCCTGCACGAGCTTGCGGCCCCACTGGATGGCGTTGCCAGGCAGGGACTCGATCAGCAGCCGGCGCAGCGCGCCCCGGTCGACCTCGGGCTTGGCGGCGCTGCCCGAGCCGGGCCGGTCGAGCAGGACGTTGCCGTGCCTGTCGACCACCCGCTTGGCATCCTCGCCCGGGAGCGCGAGGGCAAGAAACCCGGTGTGCAGGCCCGCGGCCCTCAGCCCGATCTGGCCGTTGTATTCGTGGATGTCCAGCAAGCCGCCCTGCGCGCGTGCATCGGGCGAAGATTCCGCTTCGAAGATCGTCGCGGGAATGCCGTTGACGTGCAGGACACGGGCGAGCGTCAAGCCGCCCAGGCCGGCGCCGACGATGGCGATGCGGGGATTTGCCGGGGAAGGCGGGCAGTCGAGGCGGGTGTTCATGGCGCGTTCCAGTCGCTGCGGGCGTTCGCGTCAATACGCGACAGCTTGCAGAGGGGCCGACGGATGTCGGGGGGAACGCTGGCCGACCCGCCGGAGATGCCGGGTAGCGTGCATGCGACCGTCCAATGGCCTGGCCCAAGGGCGACACCGATGCGGACGGCCGTTTTTCGCGGTCTTCGTGCGGGAATTATCGCACGCAGCATCAGAATGCTGCCAGGGACATTGTTTCCCTGCGGCGGGCGCGAAAGTGGTGCCGGGAACTATTCCCCCTTGCCCAAGGCCGGGACTCGGACCACCGGGTTCCGGGCTCCACCGGTCGAGATCCGGATCCGGTCGTTCGAGCTCCGGACTCCATCGGCCAGGTTCCGGCTACCAGTACTGCGCCGGAATCGCGTCCGGGCACGGGTTGGCCGAGCCGACCAGGATCTGCTGCATCACCGCCGCGGTCTGCGCCGCGTAGACGCCGAACTCGGCCTCGTCGGACATCGCGCGCTTGAACGCGGCCGCGGCACAGAAGCTCCACGCCTGGGTGTTGTCCGGGTCGGACTCGGCCAGGCCGGCGTAGCGTTCGGCGATGGCGGTGTATTCGTCGTTGCTTTCCAGCGCGGCGGCCGCGGCGGCCACGTCGACCTTCTTCAGGATCGAGGGCGAGCCGGTCTGCGGAATGCGCCCGGCCTCCAGCGTGGTGTCGTCCAGCACGCGCAGGTAGAAGTCCGAGCCGGTGTTGTCGTTGTGGAAGGTGTACTGGCCGCTGCCGTCGGGCGCGTACACCGAGCGCTTGTTCGGCTCGACCACCACCAGGCTGCCGTTGTCTTCCTCGACGGTGATCGAGTAACTGCCGTCTTCCAGCACGAAGGTGCCTTCCACCGCCCGTGCCTGTCCCGCGCACCCCATCGCCAGGGCGGCCAGGGCCGCCCACATCGTCTTTTTCATTGGTTTTCCCCCTGTGGCCACGCGGGCTGCGCGGCGTCGGCCGAGCTTAGCATCGCGGAAATCGGGAAAGAATCATGGGTCGGAATGCACTTTCCTGCGCCGCGCTGCCATGACATCCGGCATATCGTCGCGACATGCGGGGGCGCGTAGCGTGTGCCATCGGCCGTTCGCGGCTTCGGCGGCAGGGAGAGGGGCGATGGACGCATGGCGGAACTGCGTGGCCGGGCTGGCGGTCGCCGTGGCGGTCCTGGGCGCCTTGCCGGCGCAGGCGGCCACGGCCGCGTACCGGGTGCGGATGCTGCAACAGGACCCGGTGCGTCTGGAAGTGACGGCCACCCTGCCCGTCGACGGGGACGCCCTGGAGATGACCCGGTCCTGGCCGGGCGATATTCCCGAAGTGGCCGACGCCGGCTGGCCGGGACTGGTCCACGGACTCGAGGTCCGCGACGCCGCCGGCCACGCGATTCCGGTGCAGACGCGTGGCCCGTCGGGCTGGCGACTGGCCGCGCCGCACAGCGGTCCGCTGCAGCTCCGCTACGAGGTCGACTACGCGCCGCTCGCCGCGCAAGGATGGCCGGCGATGCGCGAGGCGGCCTATGGCGAGGCCGGGACCTTCGTCGCCCTGGGACGCTCGCTGTTCGTAACGACACCGGCCAGCACCGGCGCGCGCGTGGTGTTCGAGCTGCCGCCCGGATGGAACGCCGCCACGCCGTGGCAGGAAGGGCCCCCGGGCACGTTCACGGTGGCCTCGGTCGATGACCTGGTCGAGAACCTGCTCGTGCTCGGACGCGATCCGGTCGACCGGGTGCGGGTGGGCGACTGGGACGTGTCCGTCCTGGCGCTGGGCCACTGGCGACCGTTGCGCCGGGAGATCCTGGACACGCTCGATTCCGTGCTGGACGGTTATACCCGCGCGCTGGAGCTGGGCGGCGGCAGTCGCTACCTGGTGGTGATGCTGCCCGCGCCCGAGCGCGGTGGCGAGGCGTTCCGCGCCAGTTTCGCGATGACCCTGGACGTGGCTCCGTCGGCCGGAAACCGGGCGGCGTGGGCCAACCTGGTCGCGCACGAACTCTTCCACCGCTGGAACGGCTGGACCTGGCGCGGCGAGGACTATGCGTCCAGCCAGTGGTTCCAGGAAGGATTCACCGAATACGCCGCCAACCTCATCCTGCTGCAGCGCGACGTGGTGCCGCCGCAGGCGTTCGCCGCGCGGCTGGGCGAGCACGTGGGCAACTACGGGCGCCTGGCCACGCCGCTGGACGCCCCCGGCACCCGCAAGGGACAGCCGCTCTACAGCGGCGGCGCACTGGCCGCGTTCACCATCGACACCCTGATCCGCGAGGCCAGCGACGGGCAGCGCGACGTGTGGGACCTGTTCCGCGCCCTGGATGCGCGCACCGGGCACGGCGCGCGGGCCTACGCGTGGCCGGACCTGCTGGCCGCCCTGCAGGACGTCGCGCCTGGCGACTGGGAGGGGTTCCATGCGCGATACATCCACGGCACCGGGAAGCTGCCGGTGCAGGACGCGCTGGCGCGCGCCGGGTTGCGCCTGTCCCAGACGGACGCGCCGCGCGTGGATGCCGATCCGCGGGCCGGCAACGATGCCCGGCGCCGCTGGCCGGAGCTCGCGGAACACTGAGGCATCGGGCTTCCACACGCCGCCCGGAAAAGGTGCCAGGGACATTTCCCGGCGATGGGGGCGTATCCGTCCGCCGGATCACCGCGCTGGCGCGCCCGGCCCTCGATCAGGGCGGCGGCGGAGGCGCGGGCGCCCATTCGCGTATGACCTCCCGCAACGCTAGGGCGGTCACCGCGTCGGCCTGGGAATCCTCGGCCGCGTTGGCCGCGACGATGAGGGCGTTTCCGGAATCGGGGGACACGCCGACAACGGCATGCCAGTAGTCGTTTGACCCGTTGTGCGTAAGCAGGGTGCCGAACGGTTGCGCATACACGCCCCAGTCGGGCGCACTGGTGCGCCCGTCGTCGGAGGCCAGCGGCGTCTGCAGGAACCGGCAGGCGCTCGCCGGCAACAACCTGCCGCGTCCCTGCGGGCCGCGGATCTGGTCGATCGCGAACCTCGCCCAGTCGCCCAGTCGCCCAGTCGCCCAGGGGCACGGCGATTCCGCCGCCGGGGGCGAACATCAGTTCCGGTTGCGGGCATTGCCAGTCTCCGGCCGCTGCTGGACCCGCTACGGTTCGGCGTTGCGCCGCAGCAGGTTGGAGTAGGACTTGGTGATCAGCTCGACCGCACGCGCCGCGCCCTCCTGCCCGGCCAGCAGTTCGCGCGCCTCGGACAGGTCGTGCAGCAGTTCGCGGATCGCCGGCTCGCGCACCAGGCTCTGGACCCAGCCCACGACCGCCAGCCGTTCCCCCTGTTCGACCGGCCGCACGCGATGCAGTTGCCCGGTGGGATAGCAGATCGCCGAGCCGGCCGGCAGTTTGAAGGCGGTCTCGCCGCTGCCGTTGTCGAAGGCCAGTTCGCCACCCTGGTAGGTGTCGGGCTCGCTCAGGAAAAGGGTAAAGGACACATCGCTGCGGACGTGGTTGGGCTCGCCCATGATCGGCGCGTCCACGTGCAACCCGTAGGCCATGCCCGGCTGGTAGCGGCTGACCAGCAGCGCGGCCAGGCGGCGGGGATGGGCGATGCTCATAAACGGATCGCTGCGCCCCAGCGCCTGCATGACCACGTTGGTGATCTCCTTCATCACCGGATGGTTGCCGGGAATCTGCTGGTTGTTCTTGGCCTTGTGCAGCAGCTCGCCGGCCGTGGCCTTGCCGTCGGTGAACTGGACCGTGGCAACCCTCTGCCTGATCAGCGCAAGCTCGTCGGGTGTGACCAGGTCGGGAAGCGTGAGGATCATGGGTCGGGGTTCCCTGTATGCGAACCGCCTGTGCCGGGCAGTTCCGGTGCCTAGTGTAGGGGCTGGTCATTCCGGGGCAATGCGGGGGACAGGTGTCGTCCGGTGCGCCCGCCCCGGCGCAGGCCGGTCGGAGGTCAGCAGCGGTACCCGGGGCCGGACATGCGCCGGCATCGTTTGGTGCGGCGTCGATCCCATGGGCACCCGGCGATGATTCCGGATTAGGATGACGATCCCGCATTGATGGGATGTCCGGCATGTCAGGCGAAAATGACGAAGCGGTCCTGCAGGCACTGCTGGACCGGCTGCTCAAGTTCCGGCTGCCGCGCGCGCTGGAAATCAGGAAGCGCGTCGAAAGCGGCGAATGCCTCACCGATGCCGACATGGCGTTCCTGAAAGTCGCGCTCGAGGATGCGCGCAACGGCCAGCGCTACGTCGTCCGCAATCCCGAGTTCCACGCCTTGGGTGCGCAGATCACGCAGGTCTACGACGACATCGTGAGCCGGGCGATGCAGAACGAGCAGGGACGCGGCGCCAGCTGAGGCGCCCGGCCCGGGCATGGATCCGGTGGCCGCCGCGCGGATGGATGCGCGGCAGCCGCCCGCCGCTCAGTGCACCAGCGGGATGGCGTTGGCGAGCCGCGCCTGGCTGGCCAGGCCCAGCCTGCGGCTGATGTGCACCACGCGCGCGGCCTTGCCGGGATCGATGACCTTGGCGTACTCGGCCAGGTATTTCTCGCGCAGGTCGTTGATGCGCTGGTCGCGGACCAGCAGCGCCTGCACGTATTCCATCGCGTCTTCGTCGTTCATGTCGGCGTAGTCGCCGGCGTACTCGTGCACAGCATCGATCTGGCCGTCGATGATCGTTGCCTGCTCGGCCTGGAACTTCTTGAACAGCGGCCAGAACTTCGCCGCCTCGTCGGTCGTCAGCGAAATGGACTTGGAGACGACTTCGGTCTCGATCGCCTGCAACTCGCCGCGGAATTCCTCGAGCAGTTCCTTCGTGGTCTTCTGCTCCGGACCCGCCGCGGCGGCCGGCTCGGCCGCCTGCAGCGGCAGCACGACCAGCAACCCCAGTACCATTCCCATGACCGGCTTAAACATGCGCATGCTCCCCGTGGACTGTGGGGAAGCCTAGCGGCTGGCCGGCGCGTGCGATGTAGGACTCTGGGGCAACGCGCCGGGTGCCAGGAACCGGCGTCCCGGGACGCGGGCCGGTCCGGGTCCGCCCGCCGCTCCGCCGCGGGTCTCCGCCCTGGCCGCACGGTCCGTGCGCGGCCCACGTTCTCCGAACACGGAAACGACGGCGTCTTTACGCACGAGGCCGGAGGCTACCCGTCCCCCGGCGCCGTGCCGGCGAGGAGACCACGACGATGAGCAACCAGGACCAGTCGCAGCGCCATGAAGAAGAGCGGGATGAAGGTCGGCCGGACGAGGAAGAGGAATAGCCTTCCCACATCCCGTGACAAGGCCCCCGCATGGGGGCCTTGTTTTTTGCGGCCGCGACCAGGCGACGACCTCGCGCCGGCGTGTAATCGCCGGTCTTCGGATGCCGGATCGCGGCATCCGTTTCCGTGGGCAAGGGACGCGCCGCCGCAGTGGTAAGGTGACCGCGCAGGAGCGACACCGGGCGGGGAAGGCCCGGCGCCAGGGGATGGCATCGACCAGGGGGACAGCGGTAGCGCGACCGCCGCAGTGCCTGGACTGTTTCCGCCGCGCTCCGTCCGTCGGCGCCTGTCACTGCTGCATCTTCCATCGCGGAACCGCCGATGCCTCCAGCCTCCGCCGCCCATCCCGACGCTGCGCCCGACCGCGGCTTCTTCGGCCACCCCCGCGGCCTGGCCTACCTGGCCTTCACCGAAGCCTGGGAGCGGTTCTCGTTCTACGGCATGTCCGGGCTGCTGCTGCTGTACATGGTCCAGCACCTGTTCACGCCGGCGGTCATGGGCGGGGTATTCGGGCTGGGGCAGTTCCGTGCGGCGCTGGAGTGGGTGACCGGGCCGCTGTCCGAGCAGGCTTTCGCCAGCCAGGTCTACGGACTGTACTCGGGCCTGGTGTACTTCACCCCGGTGTTCGGCGGCCTGCTGGCCGACCGCGCGCTGGGCCAGCGGCGCACGGTGCTGCTGGGCGCGGCGATGATGTCGGTGGGCCACCTGGCGATGGCGTCGGAGGCGGCGTTCCTGCCCGCGTTGCTGCTGCTGGTGGTCGGCACCGGCCTGCTCAAGGGCAATATTTCGGTGCAGGTCGGGCATCTGTACGGGATCCACGAGGAGGGGCGGCGCACGCGCGCGTTCGCGATCTTCTCGGCGGCGATCAACGTCGGCGCGCTGCTGGGGCCGGTCGGCTGCGCGGTGGTGGCGCAGGCATGGGGCTGGCACGCCGGCTTCGCCCTGGCCGGGGTGATGATGCTGGTGGCCATGGGCATCTACATCGCCGGCCGCCGCCACCTGCCGCCGGACGTGCGCCGCTCGCGGGTGGCCGGCGTGGCGCTCACCGCGCGCGACTGGAAGGTCATCGCCGGGCTGGTGCTGGTCAGCCTGGTCGCGGTGCTGCCGGCAGCGGCCTACAACCAGGAGTTCATCGCCGTGCTGCTGCTGATCGACGAGGCGGTGGACCGCAACGTGTTCGGCTGGCAGGTGCCGACCGCGGCGTTCAACTCGCTCGACGGGCTGTTCTGCATCGTGCTGGTGCCGCCGCTGGTGATGTGGTGGCGCTGGCAGGCGCGGCGCGGGCGCGAGCCGGGCGACATGGGCAAGATCGCCATCGGCTACCTGCTCACCGCGGTGGCCAGCCTGCTAATGCTGGTGCCGGTGGCGCGGATGGATGCCGGGCAGGGCATGCACATTGTGTGGCCGGTGCTGCTGTTCGCGTTCAACGCGCTGGGCTTCCTCTATTACTGGCCGACGCTGCTGGCGCTGTACTCGCGCGCCGCGCCGATGGCGGTCAACTCGACCCTGATGGGCGTGCTGTTCTTCTCCACCTTCCTGGGCAACGTGCTGAGCGGCGTGCTCGGTGGCTGGTGGGAGACGATGGACCACGTACGCTTCTTCTGGCTGCACGCGGCGCTGGCGCTGGGACCGTTCGTGCTGACGCTGCTGACCCTGCACCCGCTGGAGCGGCTGTTCGCGCCGCGCTGAGGGACGCACGCGGGCCGTCGGCGACGACGGCCATTCCTGCTTGACCGCCCTGATGGAGCTGCGGGTGCGCGGGTATCGGCGGCATGGCCAAGCCGGCCTGGGCGCTCGCCGATCGACGCAGCGGAGGCCGGGCTGGGCGCATGCCTGGCAGTGTCGTTCAGTCGCCGAATCCGCGGCTGGACTGCGCCGCCGCGCGCGGCGGCTCCATGTCCGACCAGGCGCCGTCCAGGACCGGATCGCCATCGGTCGGGACGATCGTGCCGAGGTCGCGCATCGGCGCAGCCTGCAGGCCGGCCTGGTGGCGCTGCCATGCTTTCCAGGCGGCGACGCCGAGGGCCGCCACGGCCAGTGCCTTGAGGATCTGCATCGCGAATCTCCAGTGGGGGAAGAGCGAAGCCGGAGCCTGTGCCGGCCGCGGTGAGCCGGGCGTGAGCCGCGGGTAAAAAGATCGTGCAGGTGTGATGCGGCGCACGCAGGGGGAGTGCGGGCGCGCACCGTCGGCGACGTCGCGCGCTGCGTTCAGCGCGCGCTGGGGAAAACCGCGGGGCATTCACGGCTTCCCGCCACGCCGCGCACTACGTTGGACGCTCCCCGATGGAGCCACCCTTCATGACCACGCCCGCCGAACTGGAACAGCAATTCTGGAAGGCCCTCAAGTCCGACATGACGCTGATGCTGGGCGTGGACGGGCTGGAGGATGGACACACCCGGCCGATGACCGCGCAGCTGGAGCACGAGGCGCGCGGTCCGATCTGGTTCTTCACTTCCACCGACAACGCACTGGTGGGCCACCTTGCCACTCCGCGCCGCGCGACGGCCGCCTTCGCCGCCAAGGGCCACTCGCTGTTCGCCAGCATCGGCGGCACGCTGTGCGTGGACACCGACCGGGCGGTGGTGGAGCGTTTGTGGAACCCGTTCATCGCCGCCTGGTTCGAAGGCAAGGACGACCCCAGGCTGGCGCTGCTGCGGCTGGATCCGGACCAGGGCGAAGTCTGGTTGAACGAGAACAACCTGCTGGCCGGGGTGAAGATGCTCATGGGCATCGAACCGAAGAAGGACTACCAGGACAAGGTGGGCAAGGTCGACCTGCGCTAGCGGAGGTCCGAACCGCGGGTGTCATCCGCGCGCAGGTGGGAAGCGATGTTCAGCAGCCGAAGGCCGATCCGGCGACTTCTGGATGCTGAAGGCGAAGGCACCGGGTTCCCGCCTGCGCGGGAACGACGGTCAGGCAACGAATGGTTCGCGGCCGCCGCTCTGGGGCCCGGGCGGCATCATGTGCCTTCGCCCGGCGTGCCCGGCGGCGGGTCGCCCGCCGCGGCGCGGGCGTCGTCCGCCGCGCGGCGCCCGGCATCGTCCTCGATCTCCATCCGGGTTTCCTCCTTGGCGTCGTTGCGCGAGAGCACGTCGCGCTCGCGCGGATCCAGCACCGGACCCGCGTTGGCGGCCGCTTCGATGCGCGCTTCGCCACGCATGGCGGCGATGGCGTCGGCGCCGCGCAGCCCGAACAGGCTGCTGATGTTGAGGTCCTGCTGGGGGAACGGGATGTCGATGCCGTACTTCTTGAACGCGGTGTCCAGTTCCCACAGGTAGGCGGCGCGGATGGAGGTGTTGCGGCGCGCGGCGTCCTCGGTGAGCCAGACCGCCAGGATGTAGTTCACCGCGTTGTCGCCGAAGTCGACCAGCCACACCTGCGGGCGCTGGCGACCCTCCATCGACAGGGTGAACGGGACCTGCGCGGCGGCTTCCAGCGCCGCCTTCTTGACCAGCTCCTTGTCGACGTCGTATCCGGCCGAGAACGTGATGCGGATCCGCCGATGCACCGAGCCGTGGGTCCAGTTGACCAGGCGCTTGCTGACGAACTCCGAGTTGGGCACCAGCACGTCGATGTTGTCGTTGGTGGTGATGAGCGTGGAGCGGATGTTGATCGCCCGCACCACGCCGCGGATGTCCTCGCCCACCTCGACGAAGTCGCCGACCTTGAGCGAACGGTCGAACAGCAGGATCAGCCCGGAGATGAAGTTGCTGAAGATCGCCTGCAGGCCGAAACCCAGGCCCACGCCTATCGCGCCGGTGAACACCGCGAACTGGCTGAGCGGGATGCCGGCCAGCCGCAGCGCCAGCAGCACGCCGAACGCCAGCAGCACGTAATGCACCAGCCGCGAGATGGTGTAGAGCGCGGCCTGGTTCACGTCGGCGCGGCGGCTGCCGTAGCGCTTGAGGCCGCGCTGCAGGATCGAGGACAGCAGCAGCGTGGCCAGCAGCGCGATCACCGCCGACAGCGCCTGCCCGATGCTGATGCCCACGCCGAAGGAGCCCAGCGGCTCCTTCGCCAGCACCTCGCCGATCCCGTGGCCGCGGTGCTGGTCCTTGCCCGCTTCCGGCGCTGCCAGGCCGAGGGCGCCAACGCCGGTCGGCAGGCTTGCGCGTGCGCGCGCAAGAGCATCCACGAACATGCCCGTCGATCCGCCGTGGCTGGCGGATGACTGCCCCCCGGCTTCCGCCGCGGCCCGCGATCCGGATGCGCCTGCATATGCGCAGGCCGGCCCGCACAGCAGGAGCAGCAGGAAAAGCGTCCGCGCGAACATCGCGGTCATGCCGGCATCGTTGACGCGTCCTTTCATGCGATGGGCTCCATTCCAGGGAGAGGGGCCCGGACATCGTAAGGCCGGTGCGCGGTTCCGGAAAATGGCCGGCGCCGCCACCGGTCCAGTTGCGGGACATCGCTCCACGGCGGACCGGCCGTGCGAACCCTGCGCCGGCAACTTCCCGCTTCGCCTCGAGGCACCACGATGTCGCGATCCCGGTGAAGAAGTAGCCAGCCACGTTTCGCCGCGTTGCCGTGGCGGGAAACGGGCTGGCCCGTCATCGTCCCCTTCTGCCGGTGCTCCGGCGGCCCTACTGCCGCACGAACGCGATGCGTTGCATGCCCGTGGCCTCGGCCGTGGCCAGAATCTTCGCCAACCCCTGGTACTCGGCGCCCGCATCGGTGGCGATGCGCAGCTCCGGCAGGTTGCCGGCATGGGCCCAGGCCTGCACCTGCAGCCGCGGCTTCAGTTCACTCGCCGCGATCGGCTCGCCGTTCCAGCTCAACTGGCCGGCCGCATCCAGGCGCAGCTCGATCGGCGGTGGCGGATCGGGGCGCGGGATGGGACGGTCGAAGGGTTGCGGCAACTGTACGTCGATCGGCCGCGCCACGATCGGCGCGGTCACGATGAAGATGATCAGCAACACCAGCATCACATCGACCAGCGGGGTGACGTTGATGTCGGCCAGCGGTCCGGATCTTCCTGCGCTAATGAACGCCATGAGCCGCTCCCTGCAGCGGGGCCGGTTGCCCCGCCTCCGACGTTACGCCTGGGGCGGATGCACGGCAGCGGGTACGGCGTGGTGTGTTCAGCTTCCGTTTCCAGGCCACGCCTATGCCCGGTCGCGGTCACCCGGTGCGCGTGTCTGCGCTCGTGCCGACCGGAGCCGCCAGCCTCAACCGGCCAGCGCCTCCAGGAACCGCTGCGCCAGCCGCGCCGCGTCGCTGCGCAGCAGCGTCGGGTTCACCTGCAGCGCGAACTCGCCGGTGTCCGGGCGTGGCCCGGGCAGGAGGATGTCGTGCCGGCGCAGGCGTTCGGCCAGCGTGTCCGGGGCGATGCCGGTCACGGACAGGAAGAAGCGGCAGGTACCGTCGGGCAGCTTGCGCGCGCCGAAGCGGCCGCTGGCCTGCAGGCGCTCGATCAGCCCGTCGGCCACTTGCCAGGCGCGGGCGTAGTCGTCCTGGAAGCGGTCCACGTACTGCTCGATCAGCGCGACCTGCGGCCAGGCCGCGGGCAGCGCGCCGCCGAACATGCGCCGCTCGTGGTACAGGCCGTCGATGAATTCGTCGCTGCCGGCCAGGATCGCGCCGCTGGCGCCGTTGAAGTGCTTCCACAGCGAGACGTAGACCGTGTCGGCCAGCGCCGCCCAGGTCTGCACCGGCTGGCCGGAATGCAGCGGCAGCGCGAACAGGCGCGCGCCGTCCAGGTGCACGCGGATGCCCTGCGACCGCGCGTAGCGGCTGATGCGTTCGAACTCGGCGAACTGGACCATGGCGTGGTCGCGACGCCGCACCGGTGATTCGATCGAGATGACGCCCACGTCGTTGCGCACGCGTCCGCCACCGGAACGCTCGACCCAGGACTGCACCTCCTCCAGCCGCAGCGTGGCCTGGCCGGGTGCCAGCGGGACGAGGTTGAGTCCGCTCAATGCCTGCGCGCCGTCGCCGCTGTCGTTGTAGAGATGGCTCTCGGCCTGCACCAGCACGCGCCGGTCGCCGCCAGCCAGCCGGCGCACCGCCAGGTGGTTGGCCAGGGTGCCGGTGGGCACGAACATCGCCGCCGGCTTGCCCAGCAGATGGGCGAAACGGTCTTCGAGCCGGGCGATGACGCCGCCGCGCGAATAGTTGTCCGGCAGGAAATCCGCCGTCGCGACCATCGCCTGCAGCCGCGCCGCGTATTCGCGCGGGTCCAGCCCGAGGCCGTCGGAGAAGAAATCGATGCGCCGGGACTGGTGGTCGTCGTCCGCATCCGCGGCGGCGGCAGCGGCAGCGGCGGGAAGCAGCGACGTGGCCGCGGCCAGTCCGCCCGAGGCCAGGAAAGTGCGACGGTCCAAACGATGTCCCCGCGAAGCGATGCCGCATGCTGCTGCGGCGTGGCGGGCACTGTCAAACGTCGCGAGGAGGGACGCGGCCGGGTTCGCGTTCCGCTGCGGACCCGTTACGCTGCGACGCATGCCGTTCTACTCCTTCGGATTCGTGATGGCCCTGGCCTGTGCCGCCTTCTTCTACAAGGCCGGCGCGGAGGAATCGGTTTCGGGCGTGCTGTGGGGTGGGGTGTCGCTGGTGGTGTCGGCGCTGATCCTGGTCTTCGCGTCCACGAGCGTGATCGCGGTGCTGCTGGGGCAGGTGGCGTTGCTGGCGGCCATCACCCTGTATCGCGTGTGGCGGGACCCGGATTGAGCTTCCGCCAGTGTCAGGCGCGCGCCGGCCGTGTGGGTGCAGAGGCCAGGAATCCGGATGGGGACGGTTTCCGGCAGGGGTGCCCGTTCCTGCACGCGGCCTGGCCATCTGCTGCGTTATGTTCGGCGCAAACAACCGCACAGATCGCGCCATGGACAACGCCCGGATCGCCACTACCTTCCTGCGGATGTGCGCCCGCGGCGAGGTCCGCGCGGCGTTCGAGCGCTTCGTGGCGCCGCAGTTCGTCCACCACAACGCCTGGTTTCCCGGCGACCGGCAGTCGCTGTTGCAGGCGATGGAGGACAGCGCGGCGGCCGAGCCGAACAAGTCGTTCGAACCGCGCCAGGTGATCGACGGCGGCGACCGGGTGGCGGTGCTGTCCCATCTGCGTCGCGCCGACGGCGTCGCCGAATACGCCGTGGTGCACATCGCGCGGCTGGTCGACGGCCTGATCGTCGAGCTGTGGGACCTGGGGCAGGAGATCCCGCGGGATTCGCCCAACACGCTGGGGATGTTCTAGCTGCCGGCTCCGCGGGAGGGGAGACGCGCGCATCGCAAGAGCATGAGCGTCGGGTTGCGTCGGCTTCGGCGGGAGCCGCGGCAGTGCTGAGGCAGGAGCAAACGCGTTGGGTGGCGTCGGTTTCGGACGGAGCCGCGGCAGTGCGGGGGTATGGCGCATCGGCCGGCTGCGGCGTCCTGCCTCCGACGGCCGAGCGCAGGCCATCCCTGGCCTGCTTGCGCCATACCCCCGCACTGCCGCGTCTTTCGGCAACGTTGGGTACGTGGCTTCGTTCAACCCGCTCAACCCGCGTTCCCCGCGGGTGGGACCCAGATGATCGAGAGCCGGATCGAGGGCCTACAGCCATCGTCCACTGTAGGAGCCCGTCTTGCGGGCGACGCGACGCCGTCGGCACAGGCGACGCCTTCATGATTCCGACGG
>Ga0160451_100083_pt1 | contig 89894 bp, 85 predicted proteins | sample HID1975M_E1MG_FD_108270 | JGI IMG/M metagenome (GOLD analysis project Ga0160451, IMG submission 108270) | Enriched soil microbial communities from UW Madison campus, WI, USA - HID1975M_E1 MG | ecosystem: Environmental > Terrestrial > Soil > Unclassified | place: USA: Madison, Wisconsin... | reverse complement strand
GTGGCGCGGGTCATGATGATCTCGCGGTAGCGCTGCTGGTCCATGGTCTGGGCCAGGCCGGCGGCCAGCGCCAGCAGGGTCTTGCCGGTGCCGGCGGTGCCGAGCAGGGTCACGAAGTCGATGTCCGGGTCCATCAGCGCGTTGAGCGCGAAGTTCTGCTCGCGGTTGCGCGCGGTGATGCCCCACACCGCGTGCTGGCCGCCGCGGAAGTCGTCGACCAGCACCAGCGTCGCCTTGCCGTCGTCGACCCTGGCCACGCGCAGTTCGACCTCGTCCTCGCCGGGCAGGTACAGGTACTGGTTGGGATGCCAGTCCTCGTCTTCGCGCAATGCCACTTCGTAACTGGTGCGCCCGCGGTCGGACCACGAGCGCAGGTCGTCGCGGTGCTTTTCCCAGAAGTCCTCCGGCAGTTCGGTGGCGCCGGTGAACAGCAGGCTGAAATCGTCCAGCGCGCGATCGTTCTCGTAGTCCTCCGACACGATCCCGGCGATGGCCGCCTTGATCCGCAGGTTGATGTCCTTGGAGACGAACACCACCGGGATGTCGTCGGGGGTGCTCTCCTTCAGCGCCAGGATCGCGCCGAGGATGGCGTTGTCGGGGATGACCGCGCCGAAGCTCTTGCCGGCATCGAAATGGCTGGTCTGGAAGCGCAGCAGGCCCACGCTCTGCCGGCCGCGCAGCTGCACGCCCGTCGGCTGCGCCAGCGGGATGCCGTCGGCCAGCTTCTCCAGCCCGGCGGCCTCGACCAGCTCGTTGAGGAAGCGGCTGACCTGGCGCGCGTTGCGGCTGGCTTCGGACGTGCCCTTCTTGGCGTTGTCCAGCTCCTCGATGACCTGCATGGGCAGGTAGACATCGTGCTCGTCGAACTTGAACAGCGCGGTCGGATCGTGCATCAGCACGTTGGTATCCAGCACGTAGATGCGCTTGCCTCGGGTCATCGTGGCTTCCTGGTGGGTGGTGCGTGGCATTGGAGTGGATGACGGAGCGTGGCGTCCGCTGCGTGCGCGGACGCCGGACAGGGGCGAACCGTCGCGGCCTGCGGGGCAGGGCGACGGAGGCGGTGGGCGGGAATGGCGGTCACTGCGCGGCTTCGGCCTTCAGCGCGTCCAGCACGGCCTGCGCATGGCCGGCGACCTTCACGCCGCGCCATTCGCGGACCAGGCGCCCGTCGGGCGAGACCAGGAAGGTGCTGCGGACCACGCCCAGCACCTTGCGCCCGTACATGTTCTTCTCGTGGATCACGTCGAAGGCGCGGCACAGCGCCTCGTCGGCGTCGCTGACCAGGGCGAAGCCGAAACCCTGCTTCGCGCAGAAGCTGTCGTGCGATTTCACCGAATCGCGCGAGACCCCGAGCACGTCGGCGCCGAGCTCGCCGAACCGCGGCAGCAGCGCGTTGAAGTCCAGGCCCTCGGTGGTGCAGCCGGGCGTGCTGTCCTTGGGATAGAAGTACAGCACCAGCCAGCGGCCGGCGTAATCGGCGAGGGTGGCGGTGCGTCCGCCGGAGAGGGCCAGCGGCAGCCTGAGGGTGGCGCGGTCGAGCTTGGGGTGTTTCCGGTTGGCCGACATCGTGTCCAGGCTCAGAACTTCATCGGATCCATGATCGCGTCGAGGTTCAGGTGGTCGCAGAATTCGAGGAAATCGTCGCGCAGGGCGGCGATGTGCATGTTCGCCGGCACGCCGATGGTCACCTGCGCCGAGAACATCTCCGCGCCGGTCTGCATGGCCCGGTAGCGGGTGCTCTGCAGGTTCTCGATGGTGATGCCCTGGCGGTCGAAGAAGTCGGCCAGCTGGAACAGGATCCCGGGCTTGTCGGCGGCCACCACCTCGACGATGTACGGCAGCAGGTTGGACTGGCTCTGCTTGGCGCCGGTGCGGTACCAGTTGAGCTTCAGGCCGTCCTCGCGTTCGAGCCGGCCGAGCATGGCTTCGAGTTTGGCCACCGAATCCCAGGAGCCGGTCGCCAGCGCGGTCATCGACACGTCGCGTCCCACCGTGGCCAGGCGCGCGTCCACCAGGTTGCAGCCGCTGTCGGCGATGCGCCGCGTCACCCCAAGCAGCGGCGACTCCGGATGCGTCGTATAGGCGTTGATCAGGAGGTGGTTTTCGTTCGGCGAAGGCCGGGGCGGGGTGTCGGTCAAGGAGGCTTCCGGCATTGCTTGCATTGGCTGAATGGCAGGCCTTCCTGGGCCTCGCTGCACGGCCAGCATACTTGCCCGTGCTTTCGCGCCGCAAGTATGATCGGGCCTTCCCGACGAACGCCCCGCGCCGCACGCGCTGGACGCAGAAACCAGAGCGAATCGCTTTGCACCCCACCGGCCTGATCACCGCGCTTGCGACCCCGTTCGACGAGGCCGGCGCACTGGACCTCGACGCCTGGCGCCGGCTGCTGCAAGGGCAGCTGGCCGCGGGCGTGGAGGGCGTGGTCGTGGCCGGTTCGACCGGCGAGGCCTCGATGCTGGAGGATGCCGAGTACGACCTGCTGCTGCGCGTGGCGGTGGAAACCGTCGCCGGCCGCATACCGGTACTCGCCGGGACCGGCCTGGCCGGCACCGCGCGCACGGTCGCCCAGACCCGCCGCGCGGCCGCCGTTGGCGCCGACGCGGCGCTGGTGGTGACCCCGCCCTACGTGCGTCCGACCCAGGCCGGCCTGCTGGCGCACTACCGCGCCGTGGCCGGTGACGGCGGACTGCCGATCGTGCTCTACAACGTGCCCGGCCGCACCGCTGGCGACCTGCTGCCGGAGACGGTGGCCGAACTGGCCGCGCACGGACGCATCGTCGGCATCAAGGAAGCCGTGGCCGATCCGTCGCGCATGGCCGCCCTGCTGCCGCTGCGTGGCCCGGGTTTCGCGGTCCTCGCCGGCGACGACGCCACCGCCGCGCGTTCCCTGCTGGCCGGCGCCGACGGCCTGGTCTCGGTCGGCTCCAACGCCGCCCCGGCGGCCTACCGGCGCCTGTGCGACCTGGCGCGCGCCGGCGACGCGGCCGCGACTGCCGATTGGGATGCGCGCCTGGCGGTGCTGCACGCCTTCTGCGGCATGGAATCCAATCCGATACCGGTCAAGGCGCTGCTGCAGCGCCTGGGCTGCGGCCACGGCCCGCGCCTGCCGCTGCTGCCGCTGTCGGCGCGCCACCAGAGCGAAGCCGAACGCATCGTCGCGCTCGCCCGCGATCTTGAAGCACACAGCAACCGCGAACTGCTCGCGGCCTGACGTACCCGAAATACCGACCCTCCGGAGAGCATTGCCGATGTCCCAGACTTCCCGCCCCGCCCGCGTTTCCGCGGCCGCGCTGATGGCCTTCACCGTGGTCGCGCTGCTGGGCGGCTGCTCCTGGTTCCACAAGGGACCCAAGGGCGATTACGCGCTCGCGGTCGAAGAGCGCCCGCTGGAAGTGCCGCCGGACATGAACCTGCCTGATACTTCGGGTGCGATGGCGCTGCCGCCGGCCGCCGGCCAGGCGCAAACGCAACCGGTAGGCGCCGCGCCGGCAGCCTCGGCCAGCGGCTTCACCGTGACGGGCAACCGCGACGCGGTGTTCGCCCAGGTCGGCACCGCGCTGGAGGGCATCGAGGGCGTGACCATCGCCAGCCGTGCGCAGCTGCTGGGCACCTACGACGTCAGCTATCAGGGAGTGGACTTCCTGGTGCGCGTGGTCGCGGTGGAGAACGGCGCCTACGTGTCGGCGGTCGATCCGCGCGGCCTGCCGGCCACCGCCGAAGCGCCGCTGCAGGCGATCGCCGCACTGCAGGCGGCTTTGGCCGGCAAGTGAGCCACGCGACGCGGGGACGGACTGCCGTCCTCCTGTGGAGGTGACGGAGGAGGCGCCGATGGGCGCCTTCTTCTTTTCTGTAGGAGCCCGTCTTGCGGGCGACACCACGCAGACTCCACGGCTGGGCTGGTTTCCCGATGCCCGTGTCGCCCGCAAGACGGGCTCCTACAAAGTCGGGTGCCGATCGCGACCGGGACGCCAGGTCGCTCAGCGTTCCAGCAGCGGCAGCTTGCCGGGCTTGCCGTCCCATTCGGCGGCTTCGGCCAGCGGCTCCTTGCGCACGGTGATCACCGGCCAGGCCCTGGACAGTTCGGCATTCAGCGCGACGAAGCCTTCCTGGCCGGCCGGCACGTCGTCTTCCGGGTAGATGGCGTTGGCCGGGCATTCCGGTTCGCACAGGGTGCAATCGATGCACTCGTCCGGGTCGATCACCAGGAAATTCGGACCCTCGTGGAAGCAGTCGACCGGGCACACCTCCACGCAGTCGGTGTACTTGCACTTGATGCAGTTCTCGGTGACGACGAAGGGCATGGCGACGGCTGGGGGCACGGAAGGAGCGGGCGACATTCTAGTCCAGCGCCGCGTCCGCGTCGCCCCGCGTTGCGCTCAGGCCAGTCCGCGCGCCCGGGCCAGATGGAACATCCCGGCCGCGGCCAGCTCTTCCGGGTGGCGGTGGACCGGCGTGCCGCGCGCCTGCAACGCATGCGCGTAGCGCTCGACCAGCGCCTGGCTGCCGACCAGATGCACCGGTGCCGATGCGTCGGCGAGAGCGGTGCGCAGTTCGTGGCCGATCAGCAACCCGGACAGGTACGAAGCCAGCGCCTGCGGCGGATAGCGGCCGAACAACGCGGCGGTGCGCACGCCGAACAGGTCGTGCAGCAGGCCGCCGGCCGGCGCTGCGCTGCGTTCCAGGCCGGCGTCGAAGGCGGTCGTATCCAGCGGCGGCTCGCCCTCGGCCATGCCGCGGCCGAGGATGCTGTGCTGGCGCAGCAGCGCGTAGACCTCGCCGGTCATGGCGGTGGAGATGCGGACGATGGCGCCGTCGCGCACCTGCACCCATTTGCTGTGCGTGCCGGGCAGGCAGACGGTGTGCGCACCGTTGCCGAGCATGTCGGGCAGTCCGGCGATCTGGGTCTCCTCGCCGCGCATCACGTCGCCCGGGGCGACGGTGCGGTCGGCCATGCCCGGCACGCACCAGAACGCGCGGTCGGCGAATCCCGGCGCCTCGCGCGAGGCGTCCAGGCGCAACATGCCGCCGGCCAGCGCGGACGCACCGGCCGGGCAGTTGACGTAGGGCACCTCGATCCAGCCGCCGCGCGCGCCGACCATGCCGGCCATCACCACCAGCGGATCGTCCCAGTCCCCGATCAGCGCCGACAGCACCTTGCCGAAGCGGCCCGCGCAGGCCAGCGCGCCCTCGTTGCCGCGGCGCCGGCCCAGCAGGGTGCCATCCGCGGCCAGGCGGTAGATGCGCAGGCTGCTGCCGCCCCAGTCGACCGCGATCATGGCAGCGCGACCCGGCTTTCGGGCAGCCCGAGCGCGCGGCCGAGAGGCACCTCGAACAGGCTGCCCGATTCCGGCGCCGCGGCCAGCGAAGCCGCGTCCAGGCCCTGAGGCGAGGTGATCACGTACAGCGTGTCCATTCCCGCGCCGCCGATGGCGCAGCACGAGGGCTGCGGCACCGGCATCGCCACGATCGCGTCGACGGAGCCGTCGGGGCGATAGCGGACCACGCGCGCGCCGCCCCATTGCGCGTTCCACAGGCAGCCTTCGGCGTCGATGGTCGAGCCGTCCGCGGCGGCCCCGGCCAGGTCCACGTGCGCGAACACGCGCGACGGGCCAACCTGAGCGGCCTCCGGGTCGTAGTCGCAGCACTGGATATGCGCCTGCGTCGAGTCGCACCAGTACAGCGTGCGACCGTCGGGCGAGAAGCAGATCGAGTTGGGGATCGCCGCGCCCGGCAGCGGCAAAGGGCGCAGGCCGTGGGCGGCCGAATACTGGTAGAACGCGCCGATCGGCGTCTTCGCGGCCGATTCGTCCATGGTGCCGAAGACGAAATTTCCGTGGCGATCGGCGCTGCCGTCGTTGCTGCGCGTGCGCGGCTCGTCGGCCTGCACGTCGGCCAGGTGCACCAGCGGCAATGGCTCCGCATCGTCGGTGGCGAGCGCGGCGTCCAGGTCGAGCCGGTACAGCGCCTTGGCCAGCGCCAGCAGCAGTCCGCCGGAATCGGTCAGCGCCAGGCAGCCGGGGCGGTCGGGCAGCGGCCAATCGCGTGTCCGGCCGCTGGCCGGTGCGTGCAGCCACAGCCGCGCGCCATCGATATCCACCCACAGCAGCGCCTGGCGACGTTCGCACCACAGCACGCCTTCGCCGTGGGCGCAGCGCGAGGGGACGGTCAGGCGGGCGGGGGCGGTGCGTCCGGTTTCCATCGCCACAGTTCTACCACTCGGCGACGCTGCCGTCCGCATGCCGCCACAGCGGATTGCGCCAGTCCGGCGGATTGTCGTGGGCGTGGAGCAGGCGCTCCTCGTCGATCTCCACGCCCAGGCCGGGCAGCGGCAGGGCACGGATGTCGCCGTTGTCGCAGCGGAAATCGTCCTTGTTGAGCACGTAGTCGAGCAGGTCGGCGCCCTGGTTGTAATGGATGCCGATGCTCTGCTCCTGCAGCATCGCGTTGTGCGAGACGAAGTCGATGTGCAGGCAGGCGGCCAGCGCCACCGGACCGAGCGGGCAGTGCGGGGCCAGGGCCACGTCGTACGCTTCGGCCATCGCCGCGATCTTCAGGCACTCGGTGATGCCGCCGGCGTGGGACAGGTCCGGCTGCAGGATCGACAGGCCGCCGGCCTCCAGCACGCGCTTGAACTCGAAGCGCGAATACATGCGCTCGCCGGCCGCCAGCGGGATCGCGCTGGCCGCGGCCAGTCGCGGGTAGTACTCGGCCTGCTCGGGCAGCACCGGTTCCTTGACGAACAGCGGCTTGTACGGCTCCAGTTCGCGCAGCAGCACCCGCGCCATCGGTGCGCCGACGCGGCCGTGGAAGTCGATGCCGAAGTCGACCGTGTCGCCGAACGCGTCGCGCACCGCCGCGACCTTGGCCAGCGCCGCATCGACCGCGCGCGGGCTGTCGACCAGGCGCATCTCCTCGGTGCCGTTGAACTTGAAGGTGTCGAAGCCCAGTTCGCGATAGCCGCGGATCTGCTCCACCAGCTCGGCCGGGCGGTCGCCGCCGACCCAGCGATAGGTCTTCATGCGGTCGCGTACCAGGCCGCCGAGCAGCTGGTACACCGGCACGCCCAGCGCCTTGCCCTTGATGTCCCACAGCGCCTGGTCGATACCGGCGATGGCACTCATCAGCACCGGGCCGCCGCGGTAGAAGCCGCCGCGGTACAGCGTCTGCCACAGGTCGTTGATCCGCGCCGGATCCTGGCCGACGAGGTACTCGCCCAGTTCGTGCACCGCCGCCTCGACCGTGCGCGAGCGGCCCTCGACGACCGGCTCGCCCCAGCCGGTGACGCCCTCGTCGGTCTCGACCTTGAGGAACAGCCAGCGCGGTGCGGCGTGGTAGGTGGCCAGGCGGGTGATTTTCATCGGTGGCCTTTTTATGGGCGATAGCCGGACAGGACCAGGCGGAATTCGCGCGCATTGGTGCGCGTGCGCTCGACCGGCTGGCCCGGCCGGTAGAGTTCGCCGCCGATGCCCGCGCCGTTGCTGCCGGCGGCCAGGAAGTCGGTCAGGGCCAGCGGGGTGACTCCGCCGACCACGAACAGCGGCACCGGCGGCAGCACCGCGCGCAGGGCGCGCACGTGGCCCGGGCCGTAAGTGGCGGCGGGGAACAGCTTGAGCATCTGCGCGCCGGCATCGAGCGCGGCGAAGGCTTCGCTGGCGGTGGCGAAACCGGCCACCACCTGCATCCCGGCCGTGACCGCGTGGCGGATCAGGGCCGGATTGGTGTTGGGGGTGACGATGAATCGCGCGCCCAGGTGCTGCAGGGTGTCCACCTCGGCCGGGCGCAGCACGGTACCGCCGCCGATCCAGGCGTGGCCGCCATGTTCGCGCGCGACCTGGCCGATGCTCTGCGCCCAGTCCGGCGAGTTCAGCGGGATCTCGATGGCGTCGTAGCCTTCCTCGACCAGGGCGCCGACGTGTTCGCCCGCCTCGGCCGGGGTGATCCCGCGCAGGATCGCCACCAGCGGAAGGCGGAAGGGTAGATGGGGCGCACGGCCCCCGATGGGACTGGTCTCGTTCATGGCGTGCCGTGGCTGGGTCTGAGGACGGAATGCGCGACGACCGGCGACGGCCAGGACGTCTCCGTCCCGGTGCGCGCGTTCGTTCCGCTTTCTCGCGTGCGTGAATGCGCCATGGTCGGGTCCCCGGCCGATGAAGTCCGTTTCGGCTCAGGCGTGCATACGCACTTCACTGGTGCAATCGAGTGGCGGTAGCCTCGCGCGGCCAGATATGTTGGGCAAATGAAATTTTCGCCGCAATCTATTCCTGGGGAATATAGGCGTTGTGGAGACGGAATGACCAAGCCGATCACCACCGCACCGGCTTGAGCCGTCATGTTGAAACCGGCCCGCTGACAATGCATCGGGAAGTGCAGGGCTCGGTGTTGCGCGCTGCAGACCGTGCGGATGACCGGGCGGCTGGCGCCGCGAAAGCCGGCTGGCGGGTCTGCCGCAGGAACCGGGGCGCGCATGGAGTCGTTCGGCATCGGCCGTCGCGGGCGGCCAACTGTTGGTGCCAGTGGCGCAAAAGGTATCGGGATCGATGCGTGCCGGCGCGCGTGAGACCGTGAGACAGCAGGCGGATGGCGGTCCATGGCTTGCACCCGTGTCGTTGTATTCCGTTATTGGATACATGCTATTCACTATCTTTATTTGTGCCGCCGCGTCTTACGCACTAGCGTGCGCTATCGGCGTTGTTAGCGCTACCATGACACGCCGAGGGGTCATCGATCAGCTGCATCAAAATCAATAATTCAGTGTCCTGGGGAGGGAACTGTGATGTCGAATCATCCGACCCGCGCCGTCCGGCGTGGTGCCATGTCGCGTCTGTCGAACCGTCTCAACCATTCCGCGCTCGCGTTGGGCGTCGCGCTGGCGCTTTCCGCCGGTGCGCTGCAGGCTGAGGAAGCGAAAGCCCCGGCCGACGACAAGGAGACGGCGGAGGCCGCCGCTACCGAGCTCCAGACGGTGGAGGTCAAGGGCATCCGCGGCGCCGTGATGCGCGCCCAGGACATCAAGCAGGAGGCGTCGCAGATCGTCGATTCGGTCACCGCCGAGGACATCGGTGCGCTGCCGGACCGTTCGGTGACCGAGACCATGAAGCGCATCAGCGGCGTGACCGTCACCGGCTTCGCCGCGCGCGACGATACCGACCATTTCTCCGCTGAAGGCAGCGGCGTGATGATCCGCGGCCTGACATTCGTACGCGGCGAACTGAACGGGCGCGACATCTTCAGCGCCGCCGGTGGCCGCGGCATCAGCTTCGAGGAAGTGTCGGCGGAGCTGATGGCCGGCGTGGATGTCTACAAGAATCCTTCGGCCGAAATCATCGAAGGCGGTCTGGGCGGCACGGTCAACCTGCGCACGCGCAAGCCGTTCGACGAGCCGGGCCGCAAGATCGCCGGCAGCGTCGATTACAACTACGGCGACAAGGCGAAGGACGCCCGGCCGTCGGCCTCGTTCCTGTTCAGCGACCGCTGGCAGACCGGCATCGGCGAGGTCGGCGCGCTGGCCAACGTGTTCTACTCCGAGCTGGCGACCCGTTCGGACGGCGTGCAGATCATGCCGTACGACCGCCGCGGCCGCAGGCCGGCCGAGCAGACGGAGGGCTCGGAAAGCGATTGGGTCTATGACTGGGACCAGGGTTCCTGGCAGTCGGCCGAGTCCCAGCGCGACGCGCTGCTGGCCGGCACCGATCTCGACCAGGTGTTCGTGCCCGGCGGCGCCAACTGGCGGCGTACCGATTTCGAGCGCAAGCGCCAGGGTGGGGCGTTCGCCCTGCAGTGGCGGCCGAACGAGAACACCGAGGTCTACACCCAGTTCATCACCTCGCAGTACGACATGACCTGGCGCGAGCACTTCATGGAGTTCGGCGGCGCCTCGCAGAAGAACCAGCCCAACTGGAACGGCGATCCGGAGCACTTCAATCCGATCTATGCCGACGGTCTCGCCGACATGAGCAACAACCTGATCCCGGCGGTCGGCACCCAGTTCGTCTATGACGCGAACGGTCGCTTCGTCAGTGGCACGGTGCGGCAGGGCGGCTGGCTCGGCCAGCCCTCCGACCTGGACAGCGGCAACCCGGGCGTGTACCAGGGCAACTCCGGCATCCAGTTCATCAGCGGCAACCGTCTCAACGACCAGACCTCGAAGACCACCGACTGGTCCGCGGGCTTCCAGCATTTCATCACGGACAACCTGATCGTCCGCGGCGACTACCAGTACGTGAAGGCGGAGGCCAGCCAGGTCGATTTCTCGCTGCACGCCTCGACCCTGCTGCAGGAAATGACCCTGGACCTGAGCGGCAAGTACCCGTCGGTCACCGTCGCCGACCCGTCCACCGTCACCGACCAGAGCAACTACTTCTGGCGTTCGGCGATGGATCACATCGGCGACAGCGAGGGCACCGAGCATGCCGGCCGCATCGACCTGGAGTACACCTTCCAGGACAGCGACTGGTTGCAGTTCGTGCGCTTCGGCGCGCGCATCGCCGACCGCAGCTACGACAACCTGTCCACCGGCTGGAACTGGGGCGTCATCAGCGACGACTGGAACAAGCTGACCGGAACGCCCGCCGACCCGACCCGCGCCAACGTGGCCTGGCTGGACCAGTTCTACTCGAGCGAGTCGACGCTGTACACGATGAACGATTTCTTCGGCGGCAGGGCCAACGTGCCGACCACTTTCTGGTCGCCGAAGGACAGCATGGTCGATATCGACACCGTCGCCGGCACCCTGGCCGAGCTTCCCAACGCGAAGTGGCGGCCGATCGAGTACGGGCCGGAAAGCACCAACACCCAGGACGAGCGCACCCAGGCCGCCTATGGCGTGCTGTACTTCGGCAACGACGAGATGACCAATCCGCTGGACGGCAACGTCGGCGTGCGCGTGGTCCAGACCAGCGTGGATACCGCCGGTGGCGGGCTGATGCCCGACATGTCGAGCTGGGCCGACGTGGTGACGCCGGAAGTCCTGGAAAAATATGCGGGCCAGGGGTTCACCACCGACACCAGGACCAGGTACACCGACGTCCTGCCCAGCCTGAACCTGCGCATGCGCTTCGACCACGGCCTGCAGTGGCGCTTCGCCGCGTCCAAGGCGATCGCCCGGCCGGAGTTCCGCCTGATGCAGGCCTGGTTGCCGCTGTCGGCCAGCGCTTCGGCGTGCCAGCAGGCCCTCGACGACGGCCTGCGTACAGAACTGTGCGGGCCGTCCGACCTGTCCTTCACCGGCAACGGTGGCAGTCCGGATCTGAAGCCGATGCGCGCCAACCAGTTCGACACCGCGCTGGAATGGTACTTCGGCCCGGCCAACATGCTGTACACGACGCTGTTCTACAAGGACGTGAAGGACTATTTCGCCAACCAGGCCGGCACCGAGGTGATCTTCGGCGACGAGTACCTGATCACCCGTCCGCGCAACCTGGACGAAGGCAAGATCCGCGGCTTCGAGGTGGGGTACTCGCAGTTCTTCGACTTCCTGCCGGGCTTCGGTGTCCAGGCCAACTACACATTCGTGGACAGCAGCGGAGGCACCAATGCCGCGGTCAGTCCGGCGAATGGAAGTGCCGCGCGCGCCGGCACGGTCGAGCTGCCGCTGGAAGGCCTGTCCAGGCGCTCCTACAACCTCATCGGCATCTACGAGAAGAACAGGATATCGGCGCGACTGGCCTACAACTGGCGTTCGCGCTATCTGCTGACCAGCAGCGATGCGATCGTGTTCCTGCCTGTCTGGAACGACGACTACGGGCAACTGGACGGTTCGTTCTTCTACAACATCAACAAGAACTTCCAGGTCGGCCTGCAGGTGAACAACCTGACCAACAGCATCACCAAGCTGCTGGTGGGGCCACGCAAGTACCTGCGTGACGGTTACGTCGACGACACGCTGTACACGCGCGCCTGGTTCGAGAACGACCGCCGCTACTCGGCCGTGCTCCGCGCAAGCTGGTAAGCCCGCCAGGGTGCATCGATGGAAGGCCCCGTGCCGGCAGGCGCGGGGCCTTTCTCTTTCGTCCGATCCCGCGCGTCGACCCGATGCGTGCCGGCATTGGCCGGGCTGATGGCGTGCAGGGTTGTGGTCAGCGGCGGCGGGACCGGCGCGCAGCCACCTTGTCAGGACGTCATTCACGAGGCGCGGATCGGCTTCGGCCAGGAATGGAATGGACGGCCGGAGCGTCTTCCGGCGCAAGCGTCGGCACGCGGCACTGCAAGTGGCGCAAATTTCGCGCTACTTATGTTGGAAAAATGACCTTTTAACCGTAATCTATTCCTGGGCCATATAGGTCTCGGGAGATGAGTGGAATGGCCAAGCCGATCGCCAACGCGCACTGGTTCAATCCATCGCGGCTGAAGACGCGTCACCTGCTGCTGCTGATGCATCTGGAAGAGCAGGGCTCGGTGCTGCGCGCGGCCGAAGCGGCGCGCATGACCCAGCCCGCGGCCTCAAAGCTGCTGGCAGAGATGGAAGGCCTGCTCGGAGTGCCGCTGTTCGAACGCCATGCCCGCGGCGTGGAACCGACCTGGTACGGCCAGGTGCTGATCCGCCGCGCCCGCACCGCGCTGCTGGAGATCGGCCGCGCCCAGGAGGAAATCGCCGCGTTGCGCGACGGGCGCATGGGCCAGGCCTCGATCGGCACGGTGGTCAACCCGGGGACCAACCTGGTCCCGCAGGCGGTGGCCGCGGTCAAGCGCGAGCACCCGGACATCCTGGTGCGCATCGAGATGGATTACAGCCGGTCGCTGGCGGCCAAGCTGCTCGACGGCCAGCTTGACCTGGTGATCGGCCGGATCATGAACCCGGAACACGGAACGGACCTGCTGTTCGAACCGCTGGCCGAGGAGCCGCATTCGGTCGTCGTGCGCCACGGCCATCCACTCGATGGCCGGGCCCTGGTCCGGCACGAGGAACTGGCCCCGTACGGCTGGATCCTGCCGCCGCCCGACAGCGTGCTGCGGATGCGGCTGGAGACCATGTTCCTGGAGCACGGGGTCTCCGGACCGCGCAACATCATCGAGACCTCCTCGCTGCCGGTGATGGTCAGCCTGCTGCGGGTCAGCGACCTGCTGACCGCGTTGCCGGTCGAATCGGTGGCGTCCTACGTGCAGGCCCGCCAGCTGTCGGTCCTGCCACTGGAGCTGGGAGTGGGAATGGAATCGTTCGGGATCATCCGCCGGCGCGGGCACGCCCTGTCGCCGGCCGCCGAGCGTGTCCTGGAGGCGCTGCGCGCCACCGCGCAGCGCCTGTATCCGGACGGACGCGAGAGATAGCGATTGCCGGATCGGGCACTCGAACATTCCCTTTGGGATATGGCTTGCCGCGGATTCTTCATTGGTAATCCCCGAATGGCGGCGCCCAAGGTTGGTCGGGGGAGTTCCGGCGGTACAGCAGTTCCCGCAAGTGCATCCGCAGGATGACAGCGTTGGTCGCCCCGCTAGGGAGGATGGACGGCGCCTGCGTCGCGACGCACGGGGCATCCTTTTCGGGGTGACCAAGTATTCCTTGTGAATATACGTCAATCCAAATAATTCATTGGTCGGGTATTCGGGGCGGTTCTATGCTCGCCTGGCGGTTCACAGGTGTTTATATGGTTGTATCCGTGAACCGACTGCGGTCCGCTCCTCGGAGGCGGGCCCGCCTACAACTCGATGGAACGGCCTGGATCCGTTCACGCTTGAATCGCATGTCTCCTGGGAGGGAACGCAATGTCCAAGCACCAACACCGCAGCAGCCCGGTGCACAGGCTGTCGTCCGCACGCATCAACGAACGCCGCTTCCGTTACAGCGCCCTGACCATGGGCGTGGCGATGATGCTCGCCGCACCGGCGTTCGCGCAGGACGCGACGACGGGCGAGAGCGAGGATGAGGTCACCAATCTCGACCAGGTCGTGGTCACCGGCATCCGTGCGAGCGTCATCCGCGCGCAGGACATCAAGCGTGACGCCGACACCTTCGTCGATTCGGTCACCGCGCAGGACATCGGCGCGCTGCCCGACCGCAGCATCACCGAAACCCTGTCGCGCATTCCCGGCGTGACCATCGACCGCTTCCTGGCGGTGGGCGACCCCGAGCACTTCTCGGCCGAGGGCAACGGCGTGCAGGTCCGCGGCATGACCCAGGTCCGTTCCGAACTCAATGGCCGCGACAGCTTCTCCGCCTCGGGCGGCCGCGGTCTGAGTTTCCAGGACGTGCCGTCGGAACTCATGGCCGGCGTGGACGTCTACAAGAACCAGACCGCCGAGATGATCGAGGGAGGCCTGGGTGGCACCGTCGATCTGCGTACGCGCCTGCCTTTCGACTTCGAGGGCGAGAAGCTGGCTGCAAGCTTCAGCGTCAACAATGGCGACTTCGCCGACAGGACCAGTCCCTCGGCCTCGGTCCTCTACAGCAACCGCTGGAACACCGGCGCCGGCGATTTCGGCATCCTGGTCGACCTGGCCCGCTCGGACCTGGCGACCCGCACCGACGGCATGTTCGTGCGTCCGTTCTTCAACAACAGCAATTCCGACGTGGACGGCGACGGCGCGGGCGACGATGTGTGGGTGCCGCGCGGCGCCGACTGGCGCACGCTGAACTACGACCGCAAGCGCAGTGGCGCCTACCTGGCCATGCAGTGGAGCCCCAGCGACGACATCGAGGTCGTCGCCACTGCCTTCCAGAGCAAGTACAACGAGCTCTGGAACGAGGACGCGATCTTCGTCGACAACGATCCGACCCAGGTCGGGCTCGATACCAGCCAGCCGTACGAGCTGGATGGCAACGTGTTCCGCTCCGGCCGGATCATCCAGCCGGGTGGCGTGCCGATGGGCACGGACATCCGCGCGTCCGACCGTCACTCCAAGACCACGGACTTCTCGGCCGGCCTGAAATGGGCCGTCAACGACAAGGTCGAACTGTCGACCGACCTGCAGTACATCAAGGCCGACACCAAGAGCCTGGACTCCACGGTGGCCCTGGGCCTGCTGATGCCGTATATCGACGTCGACCTGACCGGCAGCCTGCCGTCGATCGGCGTCGACCAGCAGTTCACCGCGAACCCCGACAACTACTACTGGGGGTTCACGATGGACCACCAGGACGACAACGAGGCCGAACAGAAGACCTGGCGCGCCGACCTCAAGTACAGCTTCGACAGCGGCTTCTTCCGCTCGATCAAGGGCGGCGTGCGCACGACCCGGCGCGATGCCACCAGCATCGACACCGGCTACAACTGGGCGGCGGTAATCCAGCCGTGGATGCAGTGGTGGCAGTTGCCTGGCGGCGTGCCGCTCCCGGGCCTGGACCTGAACGACCAGATCAATTCCAGCCTGACCCACCTCAACGAATTCAACAACTTCTACCGCGGCAAGGCCAGCACGCCGGGCGGCTTCTACGCGCCGGTACTGTCCACCGCGCTCGGCTTCCCGGAAAGCTACCAGGCCATCCACGCGGCCGCCGAGCAGTTCTACATCAATCCGGGCGGGTTCACGCCGTACAGCCCGATGCTCCCGGGCCCGCAGCACACCAACGTGCAGGAGGAGTCGACCAACGGCGGCTACCTGATGCTCAACTTCGGCCTGGACGACGTGGCGTTCGACGGCAACGTCGGCGTGCGCGTGGTGCGGACCGAGAACTCGGCCAAGGGCTACCTGGTCTATCCGAACCAGATCTACGCCCCGTTCCTGGGCGCTGGCGAGTCCGAGCCGATCACCGCCGAGAACTCCTACACCGACGTGCTGCCCAGCCTGAACATGCGTTGGGAAGCCTTCACCAACGTGATCTTCCGCTTCGCCGCGTCCAAGGCCATCGCGCGTCCGAACTTCAGCGACATGCAGGCTTATCAGATCCTCAATGCGAGCCGCCGAGACTTCGATGATGCCGGCAACGAGTGCCCGGATGTCCCTGTGGCATCGATCGAGTGCCTCGACCTGACCGGCAGCTCCTACGACAACCCGTACCTGGAGCCGATGAAGGCCAACCAGTTCGACCTGTCGGCGGAGTGGTACTTCGATCCGGACCACGGCGGCATGGCCTGGATCAACCTGTTCCACAAGGACATCAAGGACTATTTCCGCCGCCAGACGCAGGTGGTGTCCTATCCCGGCGTGGACGGCAACGACTACGACTACCTGATCAGCCGGCCCGTGAACGTCGGCACAGCACGCATCCAGGGCGCGGAGCTGGGCTGGAACCAGTTCTTCGACTTCCTCCCCGGCGCGTTCAGTGGCCTGGGCATGTCGGCCAACTACACCTACATCGACAGTTCCACCGAGGTGCCGAACAACATCGACGTGCAGCCGGTCGATACCGACGGCTCGACCTTCGGCGACCTGCCGGCCGACGGCCTGTCCAAGAACGCCTACAACGTGGCCGTGTTCTACGAGAGGGGCCCGTGGCAGGTGCGCATGGCCTACAACTGGCGCAGCAAGTACCTGCTGTCGGTCGGGCCGACCGGCTACAACGGCGACAACAACAGCATCGTCTGGAAGCTGCCGGTGTACAGCGACGACTACGGGCAGCTGGATGGTTCGATCTTCTACCGGGTCAGCGAGAACGTGCAGTTCGGCCTGGAGATGAACAACCTCAACAACGCCGAACAGCGCACGATCATGGACCAGAATGCGGCCGGCAGCCGCGTCACCTCCTGGTACGTGAACGACCGGCGTTACGCGGCGACCATCCGCTTGACGTTCTGATCGCGCGCAGGGCGGGAAGGGGCGCTGCCCCTTCCCGCCACTCCAGCCAATCCCGCCCACGGGAGGGCAGGCGCGGGCCCATGGCGGCCCGATCCGCATTGCGGTGCCGGAAACACGTCCCGCACGGGGCGTTCCCCTCTCCCACCCAACGAGAGAGAACCCGATGCGCAAATTCCGTCCGGCATCCGTCCTGTTCGCCCTGCTGCTGGCGGACGTGGCGGTGGCCGGCGACGCGCCCTACCAGTGGCGCAACGTCGCCATCGGCGGCGGCGGTTTCGTCACCGGCATCCAGTTCCATCCGTCCGAACCCGGACTGGCCTATGCGCGCACCGACGTGGGCGGCGCCTACCGCTGGGATGCCGGCGCGCGCCGCTGGATCCCGCTGACCGACTGGATCGGCCACGACGACGTCAACCTGACCGGCATCGAGAGCGTGGCCGTGGATCCGTCCGATCCGCAGCGCGTGTACCTGGCTGCCGGCACCTATACCCATGAGCGCGCCGGCAACGGCGCGATCCTGCGTTCGGCCGACCGTGGAGCCAGCTTCGAGCGTGCCGACCTGCCGTTCAAGCTCGGCGCCAACGAACTGGGACGCGGCAACGGCGAGCGGCTGGCGGTGGATCCGAACGACGGCCGCGTGCTGTTCTTCGGTTCGCGCGCCGACGGCCTGCGGCGCAGCGAGGACCGTGGCGCGCACTGGAAGCGGGTGGAGGGATCCCCGGCGCTGGCGACATCCGGATCGGCAGGCGCCAGCAACCGGCGCAGGCAATCGATCGGCATCGTCTTCGTGCAGTTCGATCCGGCCAGCGGCCGGCCCGGCGCGCCGACGCCGGTGGTGTATGCCGGCGTGTCCAGCCGCGAAGGCGGCCTGTTCCGCTCCGCCGACGGCGGCCAGACCTGGCAGGCCGTGGCGGGCCAGCCCACCGGCCTGCGCCCGAACCACATGGTCCGCGACGCACGCGGCGACTTCCTGCTGAGCTACGGCGACGAGCCGGGCCCGGATTCGATGAACGACGGTGCGGTGTGGCGGTACTCGCCCGCCAGCGGTGCCTGGACCGACATCACCCCGGCGCCGCAGTCCAGCGACCTGCAGGGCGACGGTTTCGGCTGGGGCGCGGTCGCGGTGGATGCGGCCGATCCCGACGTGATCGTGGCCACCACCTTCAACCGCTGGGCGCCGCGCGACGACATCTACCGCAGCACCGACGGTGGACGCAGCTGGAAGCCGGTGTTCGGGCACTCGGAGTTCGACCATTCGGCTTCGCCGTGGACGGCGCAGGCCAAGCCGCACTGGATGGCCGACGTCGAGATCGATCCGCACGATCCGGACCGGGTGCTGTTCGTCACCGGCTACGGGATCTGGGCCTCGCGCGACATGATCGCGTTCGACCGCGGCGGCACCGTGCACTGGGCGTTCGACGACGCCGGCCTGGACGAGACCGTGCCGCTGGACCTCATCAGCCCGCCGCAGGGCGCGCCGCTGGTCAGCGGCCTGGGCGACATCGACGGCTTCCGCCACGACGACCTGCAGCGCACCACCACCCAGTTCGCCGCGCCGCCGCGCTACAGCAACACCGAGAGCCTGGACTGGGCCGGCCGCCAGCCGCAGCTGCTGGTGCGCGCCGGCCACCTGCACCATGCCGATCCGTCCATCGTGCGCGCGGCGTATTCGCGCGACGGCGGCAGCACGTGGACCGCGTTCACGCGGGAGCCGCCGGCGACGGAAGGCGAGGGCCGCGCCACCGTGGCCGTGGCCGCCGACGGCACGCGGATGGTCTGGCAGGCTCGCGGCGGCCCGCACTGGCTCACCGACGACTTCGGCGGACGCTGGCAGAAGGTGCGTGGCTTGCCCGCCAGCGCCGTGGTCGCGGCCGACCGCGTCGAGGCCGGGCTTTGGTACGGCTTCGATCCGGTCAGCGGCGAGCTGTTCGTCAGCGGTGACGGTGGCGTGGCGTTCGAGAAGGTCGATGCCGGCGTCGGCGCGATCGGCGACTGGTTCCGGGGCGAACTGCTGCCGGTGCCCGATGCGAGGGGCGTGGTCTATTTCGCCGCGTCGTGGAAGGGCCTGCTGCGCTGGGGCGAAGGCCGACTGGTGCGCCTGCCCGGCGTGGACAACGCCTACGCCGCCGGACTCGGCGCGCCGGAGCCCGGTGGCAAAACGCCCACGCTGTTCGTGTTCGGCGAAGTCGGCGGCAACGTGGGCCTGTATCGTTCCGGCGACGACGGCCGGCACTGGCTGCGCATCGACGACCCCCGGCACCGCTTCGGCAGCGTGCGTATGCTCACCGGCGACGCGCGCGTGTTCGGCCGCGTCTATCTGGCCACCGGCGGCCGCGGCATCATCTACGGAGAACCCCGACCATGAAGCACCGGATCGTCCTTGCCCTCCTGGCCTGGTTCGCGCTGGCGTTGCCGGCGGTGGCCGCGACGCCGGTACTGGAGCTGCCGCTGCTGTTCTCCGACGGCGCGGTGCTGCAGCGCGACCGGCCGTTGCCGGTGTGGGGACAGGCGGCGCCGGGCACGCAGGTGCAGGTCGGGCTCGACGGCACGCGTGTGCAGACCGTGGCCGGTGCCGACGGGCGCTGGTCGCTGCAGCTGCCGGCGCATGCGGCCGGCGGCCCCTACGAACTGGTCGTGCGCGCCGGCAAGGAAGAGCGCCGCGTGCGCGACGTGCTGGTCGGCGAGGTCTGGCTGGCCTCGGGCCAGTCGAACATGGAATGGCCGGTGGCCACCACCCTGCACGGCAAGGACGACATCGCCACCGCCGACGACAACGCCCTGCGCCACTTCAAGATCCCCAAGTCGTGGGCGGCGACGCCGCAGGCGCAGCTGGCCGGCGGCCAGTGGCTGCCGGCGACCCCGCAGAACGTGGGCGAGTTCTCCGCGGTGGCCTACGCCTTCGCCCGCGAACTGCGCCAGGTACTGGGCGTGCCGGTGGGCATCGTCGACAGCACCTGGGGCGGCAGTTCGATCGAGGCCTGGATGGACGCGTCGATGCTGGGCCTGGACGCGGCCGCGCTGGAGGCGAAGATGGCCCAGCGCCGCGCCGCCGACGAGCGCGTCGAAGCGGCCACTCGCGCGAAGCTGGCCGCCTGGCCGGCGGTCGATCCGGCCTCCGACGCCTTCGCCGCCGCGCAGCTGGACGACAGCGACTGGGCCGCGATCGCGGTGCCCTCGGTGTGGGAAGCGCAGGGCTATGCCGGCATGAACGGCGTGGCCTGGTACCGCACCGCGTTCGAGTTGAGCGAGCGCGAAGCCGCCGCGGGCGTGGTCCTGGGCCTGGGCCAGATCGACGATACCGACACCGCCTGGGTCAACGGCCAGCGCGTGGGCGGCGTCACCAACGGCTACAACGTGCCGCGCGTCTACCGGGTTCCGGCCGGCGTGTTGCGCCCGGGCCTGAACACGGTCGCCGTGCGGGTGGAGGACACCGGCGGCGGCGGCGGCATCGCCGGCATGCCGGAGGAGATCTTCGTCGAGCCGGTGGGCGGGCAACGGCGTGCGCTCGCCGGCGAGTGGCGCTTCCGCACCGCCGCGGTCACCGTCTCCACCGCCGACGACAAGAACCAGGTCGACACCCTGCTGTACAACGCGATGATCCATCCGCTGCTGCCTTATCCGCTGGCCGGGGTGATCTGGTACCAGGGCGAGACCAACGCCAGCGAGGAAGGCGCGTACCGCTACCGCGACCAGTTCAAGGCGCTGATCGAGGGCTGGCGCGCGCGCTGGCAGGCACCGGCGATGCCGTTCCTGTGGGTGCAGCTGGCCGCCTTCGGTTCCGGCGGCGACCGGCTCGCGGCCGATGGCACGGTGATCGACAGCCCCTGGGCGACGCTGCGCGAATCGCAGTCGGCCGCGCTGGCATTGCCGGCCACCGGCCAGGCGATCGCGATCGACGTGGGCAACGCGCACGACATCCATCCGCGCGACAAGCACAGCGTCGGCCACCGGCTGGCGCTGGCGGCGCGGCGCGTGGCCTATGGCGAGCAGGGCCTGGTCCACCGCGGGCCGTTGTTCGAGGAAGCGAAGACGCAGGGCGGCGAACTGGTGCTGCGCTTCGACGCGCCGGGCGGCGTGCTGGCCGCGCGCGGCGGCGGCGACGCAGTGCAGGGATTCGAGGTCGCCGGCGCCGACAACCGTTTCCATCCGGCGCAGGCACGCATCGCCGGCGATACCGTGGTCCTGCGCAGTGCGGCGGTGGCCAGGCCCGAGGCGGCGCGTTACGGCTGGAGCGACAACCCCGGATCGGCCGACCTGGTGGGCCAGGACGGCTTGCCGGCATCGCCGTTCCGTACGCGGGCGTGGTGACCGGCATGCTGATCGGACAAGGGAGCATGGAGTGATGCGCAAAACGACGGTTTCGAACTGGCGCATGGCGATGGCGACACTGTTGTCCCTGTTGCTGGCAGGCTGTGGCGGCGCGGGGCAGGGCAGCGACGCTGCGCCGGGCGATGCCGGCCACGCCGGCAAGGAGAAGAAGGCAGCGGCCACGGCGTCCGCCGAAGCGCCGATCCCGCAGATCGTGACCCGGGATGGCCGCCACGCGCTGCTGGTCGACGGCGAACCGTTCCTGGTCCTGGGCGCGCAGGTCAACAATTCCAGCAACTGGCCCAGGGCGCTGGAGAACGTCTGGCCGGCGATCGAGGTGGTCAAGCCGAACACGGTGATGGTGCCGGTGGCATGGGAGCAGGTCGAGGCGGAGGAGGGCAGGTTCGACTTCTCCTTCGTCGACACCCTGCTGGCGCAGGCGCGCGAACACGACGTGCGCCTGGTCCTGCTGTGGTTCGCCACCTGGAAGAACAACGGGCCGAACTACGCGCCGAAGTGGGTGAAGCTGGACAACGGGCGCTTCCCGCGCGTGGTCACCGCCGACGGCCGCACGCTCAATTCGCTCTCGCCGCATGGCGAGGCGACGCTGGAGGCCGACCGCAAGGCCTTCGTCGCGCTGATGGAGCACCTCAAGGTCCACGATCCGCAGCGCACCGTGATCATGGTCCAGCCGCAGAACGAGCCGGGCACCTATGGCGGCGTGCGCGATTTCTCGCCGCTGGCGCAGGAGATCTTCGACGGCCCGGTGCCGCAGGAACTGCTGGCGAAGCTGGGCAGGCAACCCGGTACCTGGCGCGAGGTGTTCGGCAACGACGCCGACGAGTTCTTCCATGCCTGGCACATCGCGCGCTACATCGACCAGGTGGCCGAAGCGGGCAAAGCGGTCTACCCGCTGCCGATGTACATCAACGCCGCGCTGCGCGGACCGTTCAATCCCGGGCAGCCGGGCCAGTACGCCAGTGGCGGGCCGACCGACAACGTGCTCGACGTGTACAAGGCCGCCGCCCCGCACATCGACCTGCTGGCGCCGGACATCTACATGCCGGAGTACACGCACTACACCACGGTGCTGGACCGCTACGCGCGCCCGGACAACCCGCTGTTCGTCGCCGAGACCGGCAACCGCGGCGAATACGCGCGCTACTTCTTCTCCGCACTGGGCCACCAGGCGATCGGCTGGTCGCCGTTCGGCATCGATTTCTCCAGGTACACCAACTGGCCGCTGGGTGCGAAGACGGTCACGCCTGAGACCCTGGAGCCGTTCGCGCTGAACTACCGGCTGGTGTCGCCGGCGGCGCGGCTGATCGCCAAGGCCGGCTTCGAGGGCCGCGTGCACGGCACCGCCGAGCAGCCGGGCCAGCCGGTGCAGACCCTGCCGATCGACGAGCGCTGGAAGGCGGTGGTGACCTACGGCGTGCCGCAGTTCTGGTTCCAGGGCGAGCCGCCGGGCAATCCCGAGCCGGTGGGCGGCGCGCTGGTGGTGCAGCTGGGCCCGGACGAGTTCCTGGTCACCGGCCTGCACGCGCGGGTCAACCTGGTCGCGACCGATCCGGCGCTGGCCGACCGGCAGATCTACGAATACGTGGACGAAGGCACCTACGAGGACGGCGAATGGGTGTTCCACCGCCGCTGGAACGGCGACCAGACCGACTACGGCCTCAACTTTTCCAGCGCCCCGCAGTTGCTGCGGGTGAAGCTGGCCACCTATTGACCGACACGAACAGGGCGCCCGCGGGCGCCGCAAGGGAGGAAGCACGATGAGGGGACAGACGAAGCCGGCGCGACCGGTACGCGCGATCGTCCTGGTGGTGGCATTGCTGCCGCTGGCCGTGGCGGCGCAGACGGCGGCCGCACAGACGGTCGAACGCCAGGCCGACGGCGTGATCGTGCGCCCGGCCGATGCCAGGGCCGCCGACGTGCGCCTGCAGCTGGTCAACGACCACATCGTGCGGGTCAGCGCCGACAGCGACGGCGACTTCCAGCGCAGCCGCAGCCTGATGCGGGTGCCGGTGGAGGGCACGCCGGAGTTCGAGCTCAGCCAGACCGCCGACGCGGTGCGGGTGACCGCGGCCGGCGTCGCCGCCGAGGTCGCGCTGGCCGACGGCCATGTCAGCTTCTTCGATGGCAACGGCAAGCCGCTGGTCCAGGAAGTCGCCGGCGGGCGCACCTTCACCCCGTTCGAGGCCGAGGGCCGCGCGCTGGAGAGCGTGCGCCAGCGCTTCGTCTCGCCGGACGACGAATCCTTCTACGGCACCGGCCTGCACCAGCAGGGCTGGATGGACCTGAAGGGCCGCGACGTCGAGCTGCTCCAGCACAACATCGACAACGCGATCCCGTTCGTCCAGTCCAGCCGCCACTACGGCATCCTCTGGGACAACAATTCGATCACCCGCTTCGGCGACCCGCGCGGCCTGCGCCCGCTGGGCGAGACCCTCGTCCTGCGCGACGCCAGGGGCAAGCCCGGCGCGCTGACCGCGCGCTACTCCATCGACGGCAAGGAGAAGGTGGTCCGCCGCGAGGAGCAGATCGACTACCAGTACATCAAGGACCTGAAGAACCTGCCCAAGGCCGGCTGGAACACCGCCCAGGGCGGCCGCACCCAGGTGGTGTGGGAGGGCACGATCGAGGCGAAGAGCGCGGGCCGCCACACCTTCTCGCTGTACAACAGCGAGTACGCGAAGGTATTCATCGACGGCAAGCCGGTGGTGGACCGCTGGCGCCAGAACTGGAATCCGTGGCACCACGAGTTCGCGCTGGAACTGGAACCCGGCAGGCAGCACGCGATCCGCGTGGAGTGGAACGCGATCGACCCGGCCTACATCGCCCTGCTGCACCGCGACCCGCTGCCTGCCGCCGAGGCCGGCGACCTGTCGATCTGGTCCGAGGCCGGGCAGATGATCGACTACTACGTGGTCGCCGGCGACAACGGCGACGAGCTGATCGCCGGCTATCGCCAGCTCACCGGCAAGGCGGTGATCCTGCCGAAGTGGTCGTACGGTTTCTGGCAGAGCCGCGAGCGCTACAAGACCCAGGACGAGCTGACCGGCGCGCTGGACGAGTACCGCCGCCGCGGCCTGCCGATCGACGCCATCGTGCTCGACTGGTCGTACTGGCCGCAGGACGCGTGGGGTTCGCACGACTTCGACACCGAGCACTTCCCGGACCCGGACGGCATGGTCAAGCATGTCCATGACCAGCACGCGCAGATCATGATCTCGGTGTGGCCGAAGTTCTATCCGACCACCGACAACTACAAGGAGCTGGACGCGGCCGGGCATATGTACCACCGCAACGTCGAGGTCGGCGAGCTGGACTGGATCGGCAAGGGCTACCTGAACTCGTTCTACGACCCGTACTCGGAGGAGGCGCAGGCCATCTTCTGGCGCCAGGTCAACGAGAAGCTGGGCGTGAAGGGCTTCGACGCCTGGTGGCTGGACGCGTCCGAGCCGGACCTGCACAGCAACATCGACATCGGCGAGCGCAAGGCGCGGACCACGCCGACCGCGCTGGGCCCCTCGGTCGAATATTTCAACTCCTATCCGCTGGTGCACTCCGAAGGCGTGTACCGCGGCTGGCGCGAGAGTTATCCGGACAAGCGCGCGTTCATCCTGTCGCGCGCGTTCTTCGCCGGGCAGCAGCGCAACGCCTCGGCGTTCTGGAGCGGCGACATCGTGCCGCGCTGGGACGACATGCGCGAGCAGATCTCCGGCCTGGTCAGCGCCTCGATGGCCGGCGCGCCGAACGTCAGTTTCGACATCGGCGGCTTCGCGCCGGAAGAGCGCTACATCAAGCAGGATCCGGCGCACCTGGCCGAGTGGCGCGAACTCAACCTGCGCTGGTTCCAGTACGGCGCCTTCGTGCCGATCTTCCGGCTGCACGGCCAGTTCCCGTACCGCGAGATCTGGAACATCGCCCCGGAGGGTACGCCGCACTACGACAGCTTCGTCCACTACCTGAAGCTGCGCTACTCGCTGCTGCCGTACATCTACACGCTGGCGGCCGACACCTGGCACCACGACGGCACCATCCTGCGCACGCTGTCGATGGACTTCCCGGACGACATGAAGGCGCGCGGCATCGCCGACCAGTACCTGTTCGGCCCGGCCTTCCTGGTTGCGCCGGTGGCGTCGTTCAAGGCCACCAGCCGCCCGGTCTACCTGCCGGCGGGCAGCAGCTGGATCGACTTCGAGACCGGCAGGCGCTACGAGGGCGGGCAGACCGTCGACGCCGCCGCGCCGCTGCAGCGCATGCCGCTGTTCGTGCGCGCCGGTTCGATCGTGCCGCGCACCGTGGTCCAGCAGTACGTGGACGAGCAGCCGGACGCGCCGCTGACCATCGAGGTCTACACCGGGGCCGACGGCAGCTTTTCGCTGTACGAGGACGAGGGCCGCAACTACGGCTACGAGCGCGGCGAGTTCAGCCGCATCCCGCTGGCCTGGAACGAGGAGACCGGCGAGCTGTCGATCGGCGCACGCGAAGGCAGGTACCCGGGCATGCAGCAGCAGCGCGAGATCCGCGTGCGCTGGATCGACGGCCCGCGCGACGACGCCGGCGCGGTGGAACCGAAGGCCGACCGCACGCTGCGCTATACCGGCAAGGCGGTGACGGTGCGTCGCCCGGCGCAGTGACGGACGGCGCATGGACCTGACCCGCCGCGAACTGCTGAAGGCGACGGCCGCGGCCGCCGCCGCCGGCACCGGCACCGGCGCGTTCGCCGGGATGTCCAGCGACGCGGCCGCGGCGGCACCGCCCGGCACCGCGGCCAGCACGCCGAGCGTGTCCAGGGGGGCGGGCGACGGTGCCGCGCCGGAACCGTTGCGCCTGTGGTACCGGCGCCCGGCCATGCAGTGGGTCGAGGCATTGCCTCTGGGCAACGGCCGCCTCGGCGCGATGGTCTGGGGCGGCGGCAAGTACGAGCGCCTGCAGCTCAACGAAGACACGCTCTACGCCGGCGGCCCCTACGATCCGACGCCGCCGGACGCGTTGGCGGCGCTGCCGGAGGTGCGCCGGCTGCTGTTCGCCGGCCGCTACGTCGAGGCCGAGGCGCTGGCCAACAGGACGATGATGGGCCGGCCGAAGAAGCAGATGCCCTACCAGCCGCTGGGCGACCTGCAGCTGGACTTCCTGGAGGTATCCGACGTCAACGGCTATCGCCGCGAACTCGACCTGGACCGCGCGTTGGCGACCAGTACCTTCGAGGCGCGCGGCCTGCAGCACGCGCGCGAGGTGTTCATCTCGCCCGTTGACCAGTGCATCGCGGTGCGGTTGTCGGGCGACAAGCCCGGACGGATCGGCCTGCGCATCGGCCTGGACAGCGACCACGCCGAGTCCGAAGTGATCGCCGACGGCGACGACGGCCTGCTGCTGCGCGGCCGCAACGGCGATGCGTTCGGCATCGAGGGCCGCCTGCGCTTCGCCTCGCGCCTGCGCGTGCTGCCGAAGGGCGGGAAGCTGCGCAGGCTGGGCGACCGCATCGAGGTCGGCGGCGCCGACGAAGTGCTGCTGCTGCTCACCGCGGCGACCAGCTTCCGCCGCTTCGACGATACCGGCGGCGATCCGGAACGGACCACGCGCGACCAGCTCGACGCGGCCGCCGGCAAGTCCTGGGACGCGCTGCTCGCGGCGCACGTGACGGAGCACCAGCGCCTGTTCCGGCGCGTGGCCATCGACCTGGGCCGTTCGCCCGAGGCCATCGCCGCATTGCCCACCGACGAGCGCGTCGCGCGCTTCGCCCAGGGCGGCGACCCGGCGCTGGCCGCGCTGTACCACCAGTTCGGCCGCTACCTGCTGGTCTGCTGCTCGCGGCCGGGCACGCAGCCGGCCAACCTGCAGGGCATCTGGAACGACCTGCTGTCCCCGCCGTGGGAGAGCAAGTACACGATCAACATCAACACCGAGATGAACTACTGGCCCGCCGAGGCCAACGCGCTGGGCGAGTGCGTCGAGCCGCTGCAGCGGATGGTGTCCGAACTGGCCGAAGCCGGCGCGGAGACCGCGCGCCGCATGTACGGTGCGCCGGGCTGGGTGGTCCACCACAACACCGACCTGTGGCGGCGCACCGCGCCGATCGACGGCGCCGAGTGGGGCCTGTGGCCTACCGGCGGCGCCTGGCTGCTGCAGCACCTGTGGGACCGCTGGGACTACGGTCGCGAACCGGGCTATCTGGAGAAGGTGTGGCCGCTGTTCCGGGGCGCGGCCGAGTTCCATGCCGCCACCCTGGTCGAGGATCCCGATACCGGCGCGATGGTCACCGCGCCGTCGATCTCGCCGGAGAACGTGCATCCGCATGGGGCCTCGCTGTGCGCCGGACCGTCGATGGATGCGCAGCTGCTGCGCGACCTGTTCGGGCAGTGCATCGAGATCGCCGCTCTGCTCGGTGTCGACGCAGCGCTCGCGTCGAAGCTGGCCGCGCTGCGCGAGCGCCTGCCGCCGCATCGCATCGGCCGTGCCGGCCAGTTGCAGGAATGGCAGCAGGACTGGGACATGGACGCGCCGGAGATCCACCACCGCCACGTCTCGCACCTGTACGCGCTGCATCCGTCCAGCCAGATCAACGTGCGCGACACCCCGGAACTGGCGGCAGCGGCGCGCCGCTCGCTGGAGATCCGCGGCGACGAGGCCACCGGCTGGGGCATCGGCTGGCGCCTGAACCTGTGGGCGCGGCTGCACGACGCCGAACATGCCTACAAGGTGCTGGAAATGCTGGTCAGCCCGGCGCGCACCTATCCGAACCTGTTCGACGCGCACCCGCCGTTCCAGATCGACGGCAACTTCGGCGGCACCGCCGGCATCGCCGAGATGCTGCTGCAGAGCTGGGGCGGGCGCGTGTTCCTGCTGCCGGCGCTGCCGCAGGCCTGGCCGGACGGCAGCGTGCGCGGACTGCGCGTGCGCGGCGCGGCGGGCGTGGACTTGGAATGGGCGGGCGGCCTGCTGCGCCAGGCGCGCATCGCCAGCGAGCGCGGCGGCCGTTACCTGCTCGAATACCGCGGCCGGGCGTTGGAGCTGGAGCTGGCGGCGGGGCAGGCGGCGACGCTGGCGTGGCGCGGCGGGCGGCTGGTGCATGCTTGAACCATTGCCGGCCACCGCTTGCTGGCGAAGGCAGATCGCACTGTGGAGGCGACGGTTTCAGCCGGATCTTTCGGGTTGCACTCCGCCTCGGCACGTCGGGTGGACCGGGCACCGGCGGCGCGCGATACCGCCAAGCTGGCCCGGTGCGCGGCGCTGGAAGCCGTGATCGAAGGCCGATGGCGAACGATCGCCGTCGCCGGGTGACGACAGCGCTGCCATTGAAGGTAAGCTGTCCCGCGCCGGACCGCAGGCGATCATTCGCTGCGGAAGGGCGTGGCGGCGTCCGGCGACGGCCGGCGTCGCGACGATGGAGGAGGGTCCGTGAGGGCGGACCCGTGCGGTTGTGTGGTCCGCAGGCGCGGACCTTGGGGGAGGGCGCACCGGCGTGCCGGTGCGGAAGACCAATACGACGACAAGGGTAGAAATGAGCAGTCCATCCATCGCCGGCCAGACGGCCGTGCACGGCGGGGAAAACACCCGCTTCATCATCCTCATCAGCTGCGTGGCCACCATCGGCGGCTTCCTGTTCGGCTTCGACAGCGGCGTGATCAACGGCACCGTGGACGGCCTGCAGCAGGCCTTCGGATCGAGCAAGGCCGAGTTGGGCTTCGAAGTCGCTTCGATGCTGCTGGGCTGCGCGATCGGCGCATTCTTCGCCGGGCGCCTGGCCGACCGCTGGGGCCGGCGCAGCGTGCTGATCATCTCGGCCGTGCTGTTCCTGCTGTCGGCCCTGGGCGCCGGCGCGGCATCCAGCTCGCTGATGTTCATCGTCGCGCGCGTGCTCGGCGGCTTCGCCGTCGGCGCGGCCAGCGTGATGTCGCCGGCCTACATCGCCGAAGTGGCGCCGGCGCGCTACCGCGGCCGCCTGGCCACGGTGCAGCAGATCGCGATCATCTCCGGCCTGTTCGCCGCGTTCCTGAGCAACTTCCTGCTGGCCAAGACCGCCGGCGCCTCGACCGAGGCGCTGTGGGGCGGGCATGCGGCCTGGCGCTGGATGTTCTGGATGATGGCGTTCCCGTCGCTGCTGTTCCTCATCCTGCTGCTGGTGATCCCGGAAAGCCCGCGCTATCTGGTGGTCAAGCGGCGCAAGGAGCAGGCGCTGGCGGTGCTGGGCAGGCTGTACGGCCCGGAGCAGGCGCAGACCACGCTGGCCGAGATCGACGCTTCGCTGTCGGCCGACCACCATCGTCCGCAGCTGTCGGACCTGATCAGCAAGGCCACCGGCAAGATCCGCCCGATCGTGTGGGTGGGCATTGGTCTTGCTACCTTCCAGCAGCTGGTCGGCATCAACGTGGTGTTCTACTACGGCGCGGTGCTGTGGCAGGCGGTGGGCTTCTCCGAGAACGACGCGCTGCTGATCAACGTGCTGTCCGGCGCGCTGAGCATCGGTGCGTGCCTGGTGGCGCTGGCGCTGATCGACAGGGTCGGGCGCAAGCCGCTGCTGTGGGTAGGCTCGACCGGCATGGCGGTGTCGCTGGCGCTGGTGACCTGGGCCTTCGCCAGCGGTTCGCTGGTGGACGGCCACCTGCAGCTGTCCGACGCGATGGGCATGCTGGCGCTGGTGGCGGCCAACGTCTACGTCGTGTTCTTCAACATGTCGTGGGGCCCGGTGATGTGGGTCATGCTGGGCGAGATGTTCCCGAACCAGATCCGCGGCTCGGGCCTGGCGGTGGCCGGCGCGGCGCAGTGGACCTCGAACTTCGCCGTCACCATGACCTTCCCGATCCTGCTGGCCGGCATCGGCCTGGCGGCGACCTACAGCATCTACATGGTCGCGGCGTTCCTGTCGGTGTTCTTCGTCCTGCGCTTCGTGCACGAGACCAAGGGCAAGGCGCTGGAGCAGATGGAAGGTTGAGCCCGTCCGAAGGCCATGGCGGCAATGCCGCCATGGCCGGCCGGGGCCGGCGCGGCACGGGAACGGTACCGCGCCAGGGAGGCCCGTCCGCGCAGGCGCCCGTCGCAGGCAACAAAAAACCCCGCGTCAGCGGGGTTTTTCCTGTCTCCGGCCGGCGGAATGGCGCTCCCTAGGGGACTCGAACCCCTGTTTTAGCCTTGAGAGGGCCACGTCCTAACCACTAGACGAAGGGAGCGTTGCGGGTGTCGCCGGCGAAGGCGCGCTAGTATATTCACGCGCCCGCCGGACGGCAATCCGGGCGGACCGATCCCGTTCACGGAAGCATGCCCATCAATCCGCACCCCCTCCCGCAGCCCGTCCTGCGCACCATCCCGCGCGAACAGCACATCATTTCGCGCCGGGAGATCAGTCCCAACGCCCTGCGCGTGCTGTACCGCCTGCGCGAGGCCGGCTTCGGCGCGTACCTGGTCGGCGGCGCCGTCCGCGACCTGCTGCTGGGCATGCACCCCAAGGACTTCGACGTGGCCACCGACGCCACGCCCGAGCAGGTCAAGCAGCTGTTCCGCAACTGCCGCCTGATCGGCCGCCGCTTCCGCCTGGCCCACGTGGTCTACGGCCGCGAGATCATCGAGGTCGCCACCTTCCGCGCCAATGTCGACGACGGCAGCGGCGACCGCGAGATGGAGGACGGCCGCCTGGTCCGCGACAACGTCTACGGCTCGATCGAGGACGACGCGATCCGCCGCGACTTCACCTGCAACGCCCTGTACTACGCGATCGAGGACTTCTCGGTGCGCGACTACACCGGCGGCTACGAAGACGTGCAGGCGCGGCTGATGCGCCTGATCGGCGACCCGGAGACCCGCTACCGCGAGGACCCGGTGCGCATGCTGCGCGCGGTGCGGCTGGCGGCCAAGCTGGACTTCGCGATCGAGCCGGCCACCGCCGCGCCGATCCCGCTGCTGGCGCCGTTGCTGGGCGAGGCGGCCCCGGCGCGGCTGTTCGAGGAGATGCTCAAGCTGTTCCTGTCCGGCCATGCGGTGGCCAGCTTCGAGCGCCTGGAGGCGCACGGCCTGCTGGGCGCGGTACTGCCGGAGACCGCCGCGGCGCTGCGTTCCAACCGCAGCGGGGCGCTGCGGCGGATGGTCGTCCAGGGCCTGCGCAACACCGATGCGCGGGTGGCCGCCGACGAGCCGGTGTCGCCGGCGTTCCTGTTCGCGCTGCTGCTGTGGCCGGCCTACTGCCGCGCCCTGGCCGGACTGCAGGCGCAGGGCATGCACGCCGAGGAGGCGCAGCGCCGCGCCGCCGACCGGGTGACGATGCACCAGGTGCAGACCATCGCCCTGCCCAAGCGCTTCTCGCTGCCGATGCAGGAGATCTGGCTGCTGCAGCCGCGCTTCTCCTCGCGCCAGCGCAAGCGGGTGTTCCGCCTGCTGGCGCACCCGCGCTTCCGCGCCGCCTACGATTTCCTGGTCCTGCGCCTGGCCGCTTCCGATTCGCATGCGGCCGACGTGGAGTTCTGGCGCGAGGCCCAGCGGACCTCCGGCGACGAACTGTCGGCGAACCTGGAAGCGGCCGGTGCCGCCGGCGAGGGCGAGGGCGATGATGCGCCGGCGCGCCGCCGCCGCCGGCGTCGGCGACGCGGTTCCGCTCCACTCTCCGAATGAGTCCGCACGGGGAGGCGGTGCACGCCTGCATCGGCCTGGGCGCCAACCTGGGCCGGCCGGAGGCGAGCCTGCGGCAGGCCGCGGCGGCGCTGGACCAATTGCCCGGCACGCGCCTGCTGGCGCTGTCGCGCTTCTACCGGACCCCGGCCTGGGGCCGCCTCGACCAGCCCGATTTCGTCAACGCCGCCGCACTGCTCGACACCCGCCTGTCGCCGCAAGTGCTGCTGGAAGCGCTGCTCCGGATCGAGCGCGACGCCGGCCGCCAGCGCGCCGACGATTCGCGCTGGGGCCCGCGCGTGCTCGACCTGGACCTGCTGCTCTACGCCGGCCGGGTGATCGACCAGCCCGGCCTGCGGGTGCCGCACCCGCACCTGCACGAACGCGCCTTCGCCCTGGTGCCCTTGGCCGAGGTCGCGCCGGCCGAGCCATTCCCCGGCCATGGCACCGTCGCCGACGCCCTGCGCGGGGTCGACACCGCAGGCGTGGAGCCGCTGGCCGATCCGGCCGGAATGGACTGATCCGCCGGTCGGCGCGGCGGCGGCCACCCCCTGGCCCATGCCGTAGGCGATAATGACGGGCTTGCCGAACCGGCTCGCCCCCCAGCCGCCCGGAGAGAAGCCCCCGATGAGCGTACATGCCGAGCAGAAGCCCTGGACCGTGCCGGCGCTGGCCGAAGCCAAGCGCCAGGGGCGCCGGCTGGCGATGCTGACCGCCTACGACGCCGGCTTCGCCCGGGTCATGGACCGCAACGGCATCGACCTGGTGCTGGTCGGCGATTCGCTGGGCATGGTGGTGCAGGGCCATGGCTCGACCCTGCCGGTGACCGTGGCCGACATCGCCTACCACACCGCCGCCGTGGCCCGGGTTCTGGACCGCGCGCTGCTGCTGGCCGACCTGCCGTTCCAGGCCGACGCCACCCCCGAGCGCGCGCTGGACGCGTCGGTGGCCCTGCTCCAGGCCGGCGCGCAGATGGTCAAGCTGGAAGGCGCCGGACCCAAGCTCGAGGTGATCCGCTTCCTGGCCGCGCGCGACATCCCGGTCTGCTCGCACCTGGGCCTGACCCCGCAGTCGGTGCTCGCGCTGGGCGGCTTCAAGGTGCAGGGACGCGAGGAACAGGCCGCCGCGCGGTTGCTGGCCGACGCGCAGGCCGTGGCCGAGGCCGGCGCCTCGCTGCTGGTGCTGGAGTGCGTGCCGACGCCGCTGGCGCAGAAGATCACTGCAGCCGTCCGCATCCCCACCATCGGCATCGGCGCGGGCCCGCACTGCGACGGCCAGGTGCTGGTCCTGCACGATTTCCTCGGCCTGGACAGCGGCCATCGCCGGCCGCGCTTCGTCAAGGATTTCCTCGCCGAGGGCGGTTCGGTGGCCGGCGCGGTGCGCGCCTATGCCGAGGCCGTGCGCGACGGCAGCTTCCCCGACGCCGAGCACGCCTACGCCTGAGCAGGCTCCATCCGGGCCAGCCCTCCGAGCAGGAAAAGATGATCGAAACCATCACCGAACTGGACGCCCTGCGCGAGCGCGTGCGCGGCTGGAAGCGCGACGGCCTGCGCGTGGGCTTCGTGCCGACCATGGGCAACCTGCATGCCGGCCATTACTCGCTGGTGATGCTGGCCCGGCAGTACGCGGACCGGGTGGTGTCCAGCGTGTTCGTCAACCCGACCCAGTTTGGGCCCAACGAGGACTTCACCCGCTACCCGCGCACGCCCGCCGCCGATACCAGCGGCCTGGAGGGCGCCGGCTGCGACGTGCTGTGGCTGCCCACGGTCGAGTCGATGTATCCGTTCGGCGTGGAGCTGGCCTCCAAGGTGCACGTGCCGGGCGTGAGCGCAGTGCTGGAGGGCGAATGCCGGCCGGGCCACTTCGATGGCGTGTGCACCGTGGTCGGCCGCCTGTTCAACCAGGTGCAGCCGGACATCGCCGCGTTCGGCAAGAAGGACTACCAGCAGCTGGCGGTGATCCGGCAGATGGTCGCCGACCTGCATTTCCCGATCGAAATCGTCGGCGGCGGCATCGTCCGCGAGCCCGACGGGCTGGCGATGAGCTCGCGCAACCAGTACCTGGGGCCGGACGAGCGCCCGCGCGCGGCCACCATCCATCGCGTCCTGCGCGACATGCGCCAGGCCCGCCAGGCCGGCGCGCCGCGCGCGGTGGTCGAGGCGCAGGCGAGGGCGCAGCTGGAAGCGGCCGGCTTCGCGGTCGACTATGCCGCGCTGCGCCGCCCGGACCTGTCCGAACCGTTCGACGGCGAGGCCGGCCCGCTGGTGGCGCTGGTCGCCGCGCGGCTCGGCGCGACGCGGCTGATCGACAACCTGGAATTCTGAAATCCGCGGCGTGACCGTGCCGGATCAGTGGATGATGCGTGCCGGCCGCGACCGCCCTCCCGCCGTCGGTCGCAGCGGCTTCCGGCCCGCGCCGACAGTTACCGGCGCAACGCAATCCGCGTTGCTACCATCCACGACGAAGAGTTGAACGTCCGATGCACCTGACCCTGCTGAAAGCCAAGATCCACCGCGCCACCGTCACCCATTCCGAGCTCAACTATGAAGGCTCGGTGGCGATCGACGGCCTGCTGCTCGATGCCACCGGCATCCGCGAGTTCGAGCAGGTGCACGTGTGGGACGTCACCAACGGCAGCCGCTTCACCACCTACGCCATCCGCGCCGACGAGGGCAGCGGGATCATCTCGCTCAACGGCGGCGCCGCGCGCCACGTGCAGGTGGGCGACCTGGTGATCATCGCCGCGTTCGCGTCGATGGACGCCGCCGAGGCGGCCACGTTCCAGCCGGACCTGGTGTACGTGGACGCCGGCAACCGCATCACCCATACCAACCATTCCATCCCCAAGCAGGCCGCCTGATGAGCGATTCCGTTTCCGCCTTCGAACTCCTCCAGTCCCATGCCGCGCGCCTGCACGGCGCCGGTATTCCCGGGCTGCTGCAGGACGAACCGGAACGGGTCGCCGCGCAGGCGTTGCAGGTCGGGCCGCTGTACGCGACCTTCGCCCGCCAGCGCTACGACGCGCAGGCCTGGGACGCGCTGCTGGCGCTGGGCCGCGAGCGCGACCTGGCCGGCGCGTTCCGGCGCCTGTTCGATGGCGAGAAGGTCAACGTCACCGAAGGCCGCGCCGCGCTGCATACCGCGCTGCGTGGCGACCTGTCGCCGGCGCCGGCGGCGCGCGAGGCATACGCCACCGCTGCCGAGGTGCGCCAGCGCATGCGCGGGCTGATCGAAGCGCTGGAAGCGGGCGATGTCACCGACGTCGTCAGCGTCGGCATCGGCGGCTCGGACCTGGGCCCGCGGCTGGTGGCCGACGCGCTGCGCGGGCCGTTGCCGGGCCGCTTCCGCGTGCACTTCATCTCCAACGTCGACGGCGCCGCCGCGCAGCGCGTGCTGGCGCCGCTGGATCCGGCACGCACCGCCGCGATCCTGATCTCCAAGACCTTCGGCACCCAGGAGACCCTGCTCAACGGCGCCATCGTCCGCGACTGGCTCGGCGGCAGCGAACGCCTCTACGCGGTCAGCGCCAATCCCGGACGCGCCGCGTCGGCCTTCGACATCGCCGGCGAACGCGTGCTGCCGATGTGGGACTGGGTCGGCGGACGCTATTCGCTGTGGTCGGCGGTCGGCTTCCCGATCGCGCTGGCGATCGGCTTCGAGCGCTTCGAACAGCTGCTGGAAGGCGCCGCGCTGATGGACGCGCACGTGCTGCAGGCGCCGCTGGAATCCAACCTGGCCGTGCGCCACGGCCTGGCCGCGGTGTGGAACCGCAATGCCCTGGGCCTGGCCTCGCAGGCGGTGATGACCTACGACCAGCGCCTGGCGCTGCTGCCGGCCTACCTGCAGCAGCTGGTGATGGAGTCGCTGGGCAAGCGCGTGCGGCTGGACGGCGGCCCGGTCGCCGCCGACACCGTGCCGGTGTGGTGGGGCGGGGCGGGCACCGACGTGCAGCACAGCTTCTTCCAGGCGCTGCACCAGGGCACCGGGATCGTCCCGGCCGACTTCGTCGGCACCGTGCGCAACGACGATCCCTACGCGGCCAACCACGAAGCACTGCTGTCCAACCTGCTGGCGCAGACCGAGGCGCTGGCCAACGGCCAGTCCAGCGACGACCCGCACAAGGTCTATCCGGGCGGCCGGCCCAGCACCACGATCCTGCTCGACGCGCTGACTCCGCAGTCGCTGGGCGCGCTCCTGGCCATGTACGAGCACAGCGTGTACGTGCAGTCGGTGGTGTGGGGCATCAACGCCTTCGACCAGTTCGGCGTGGAACTGGGCAAGCAGGTCGCCAACACCCTGCTGCCGGCGCTGCGCGGGGAGACGAAGGCGTCCGACCCGGTGACCGCGGAACTGATCGCGCGCCTGCGCCCGTAGGAGCCCGTCTTGCGGGCGACGCGAGAGGTCGGACCCACGAGGACGTCGCCTGCGCCGGGGGTATCCCGTCGCCGGCAAGCCGGCTTCTGCAATCCACCGCGCGCGGTGGATTGTTTGTAGGAGCCCGTCTTGCGGGCGACCGGGCATCGGAGCCACGAGGACGTCGCCTGTGCCGAAGGCGTCGTGTCGCCCGCAAGACGGGCTCCTACAAGGCGCCGCGGCGCTGGTACTCCTCCAGCAGCGCCAGCTGTTCCTGCGCCTCCGGGTGGCCGGCCGCGGCTGCGGCGCGGACCTGTTCGAGGTCCGGGTGGCGCACCACCAGCACGATGTCCTCGCACCGGGGGCACAGGTACTCGCTCAGGTCCTCGTGCGGCGTCAGTCGCATCGCGCGGCTGTCGCCGCGCCACTCGCAGGCGGCGCATTCGAAGGTGCGGGTGCGCCAGCCGGGCTGGAAGTAGTTCTCGACCACGTCGGGCATGACGGAGGCCTCGATCGGGACAGGAAGGAAAGCGGCGCCGGATGCCCGTCGCCGCGCCGGGTCAGTGCAGCAGGATCAGCGTGGCCAGGCCCAGGAAACAGAAGAAGCCCATCACGTCGGTCACCGCGGTGACCACCACCGTGCCGGCCACGGCCGGGTCGATGTTCATGCGCCTGAGCAGCAGCGGCAGCAGCACGCCGGCGGTGGCCGCCGCGCAGAAGTTCAGGATCAGGGCCAGCGCGATCACCAGCGACAGCAGCGGGCTGCGGAACCAGACGAAGGCGATCACCCCGACGATGCCGCCGATCAGCAGGCCGTTGATCAGCGCCACGCGCAGTTCCTTCCACAGCAGGATCCGTGCATTGCTCGCGCCGACCTGGCCCAGGGCGATGCCGCGCACCATCAGGGTCAGCACCTGCACCGCCGCATTGCCGCCGATGCCCGCCACGATCGGCATAAGCACCGCCAGGGCGACGATCTTCTGCAGGGTCAACTCGAACTGGCCGATCACGCTGGCGGCCAGGAACGCGGTGAACAGGTTGATGCCCAGCCACACCACGCGGCCGCGCACGGCGCGCCTGACCGGCGAGAACAGGTCCTCGTCCTCGTCCAGGCCGGCCGCGCCCAGGGCCTGGTGCTCGGCCTGCTCGCGGATGATGTCGACCACGTCGTCGATGGTGATGCGGCCGAGCAGGATGTTGTTGTCGTCCACCACCGGCGCCGACACCCAGTCGTGGTCGGAGAACTGGCGCGCCACTTCCTGCGCGCCTTCGCCCACGTCGATCGCCGGCTGCTCGTCGTCGATCAGGCGGTTGATCGGGGTCGAGTCCTCGTGCGTCACCAGCGCGGCCAGGGGCACCCGGCCCAGGTACTGGTGGCGGCGGCTGACCACGTACAGGTGGTCGGTGTGGTCGGGCAGTTCGCCGCGCAGGCGCAGGTAGCGCAGCACGACGTCGACGTTGACGTCCGCGCGCACGGTGACCACGTCCGGGTTCATCAGGCGGCCGGCGGTGTCCTCCGGATAGGACAGCACCTGCTCCAGGCGCTCGCGGTTCTCGCGGTCCATCGACTTGAGGACCTCGTCGATGACCGTGTCCGGCAGGTCCTCGACCAGATCGGCCAGGTCGTCGATGTCCAGGTCCTCGACCGCGGCGACCAGTTCGTCCGGATCCATGTCCGCGATCAGGCTCTCGCGCACCTCGTCGCCGACGTGCAGCAGCACCTCGCCGTCGTCTTCGGGATCGACCAGGCCCCAGACGACCTCGCGCTTGCCCGGGGGCAGCGACTCGAGCAGGTTGCCGATCTCGGCCGGGGCCAGGGTGTTGACCAGCCGCCGCACCGGGCCCAGCCGGCCGCTGTCCAGCGCATCGGACAGCAGGCGCAGCTGGCGCGCGGTCTTGTCGTGGCGGACGGCTTCGGCCATGCGCGTCTCCGGTGGCGGGCGGGTGCCGCGGTGGAGGTGCGCGGCGGGTCAGGCGTTCATGGCCGGCATTATCGCCCGCAGGCATCGGATTGGTACAGGCCGGCGGCGGTTCGCCGCTTGCGGCCCCTCTCTATTGTCGGAGCCCGTCTTGCGGGCGGCACGACGCATCGGCACAGGCGACTTCTTCGGGGCTCGACGCCCGGTCGCCCGCACGGCGGGCTCCTACAGGGTCGCGACCGCCTGCAGCCAGCGTTCGATCGCGTTGCGGTCGCGCGCCTGCAACAGCTTGCCGGCGCGCGAGCGCAGGCTTTCGAGCCGGCAGTCGCGGATCGTGCGGCGCAGTTCCAGCAGGCCGGCCGGATGCAGGCTGAATTCCCGCAACCCGAGCGCGAGCAGCAGCGGCGCCAGCCGCGCGTCGCCGGCCATCTCGCCGCACACGGCCACCGGCGTGCCGGTCTGTTCGCCGGCGCCGATCACGTGCGCCAGCAGGCGTACGACGCCCGGATGCAGCGGCGAGTACAGGTCGCCGAGCGCATCGTTGTTGCGGTCCACCGCCAGCAGGTACTGCACCAGGTCGTTGGTACCGATCGACATGAAGTCGACCGCGTCGACCAGGCCGTAGACGCCGATGGCCGCGGCCGGCACTTCGATCATCGCGCCCAGCGGCGGCGCCTCGACCGCCACGCCGCGCCGGCGCACCACCGCCACCGCGCGGCGCAGCCGGCGCCGGACCAGCAGCACTTCCTCGCGGCAGCTGACCATAGGCACCAGAACCCGCACCGGCCCGTAGGCGGCGGCGCGCACGATCGCGCGCAGCTGGGTGTCGAACACCCGGTCGTACAGCAGCGACAGGCGCACGCCGCGCACCCCCAGCGCCGGGTTTTCCTCGTTGCCCAGGGCCAGGCCGGTGCGGTCGGCCTTGTCCGCGCCCAGGTCCAGGGTGCGGAAGGTGACCGGGCGGCCGCCCATGCCCAGCACCGCGTCGCGGTACACGTCGAACTGCTCGTCCTCGTCCGGCAGTTCGGTGCGCTGCAGGAACAGGAACTCGGTGCGGAACAGGCCCACCCCCGATGCACCCAGCGCGCGCGCGCGGGCCACGTCCTCGCGCGATTCGGCATTGGCGTACAGGCCGATGTCGACGCCGTCGAGCGTGCGGGTCGGCTTGCTGCGCAGGCGTTCCAGTCCGCGGCGCTCCTGCGCGTCCTGCTGTTCGCGCTGCTGGTAGCGGCGCAGGTCGGCGGCATCGGGATCGACCACGACCCCGCCGGCCTCGCCGTCGACCATGACCACGTCGCCGTCGTTGATCCGCGACAGCGCGTCGGTCGCGCCGACCACCAGCGGCAGGTGCAGGCTGCGCGCCAGGATCGCGCTGTGCGACAGCGGGCTGCCGGCGGCCGAGACGATCGCCACCACGCCCTGCGCCTGCAGCTGCGCCAGTTCCGACGGGGCGACGTTGTCGCAGACCAGCACCTCCCCGGCGGTGCCGCGCGGCAGCGGCTCGCGCCGGTGCAGGTGCGCGTTGATCCGGCCGATGATGTGGTCCAGGTCGTCGAGCCGGCTCTTCAGGTACGCGTCGTCCATCGAGTCGAACACCGCGGCCAGGCGGTCGCGCTGCACGCGCAGGGCGTAACCGGCCGAATAGCGTTCCTGGCGGATCAGCGTGTCGAGGGCGTTGACCAGTTCCGGATCGTCGAGCAGCAGCGCGTGCAGGTCGATGAATTCGACCGCTTCCTTCGACAATGCGCCCTGCAGCTTCTCGCGCAGCGTGCGCATCTCGGCGCGGGCGGCCTCCAGTGCGTCCTGCAGGCGCGCGGCCTCGGCTTCGACCTTGGCGGCGGGGACGTGCTGTTCGCCGATCTCCAGCGCGTGCGGCAGGCGCACGCGGGCACGGCCCAGCGCCAGCCCGCGCGAGGCGCCGTGGCCGGCGAACGCCTGCCTCACCGGCCGCCCTCCGGGCGTGGCGGCGGACCACCGGGCCGAGCGCGGCGGCGGCCCGGTGCCGGCATCAGGCGTCCTCGTCGAAGCGGCGTTCGAACAGGGCAGCGATGGCGTCCATCGCCGCCGCTTCGTCCTCGCCCTCGGTGCGCACGGTCACCGGCGTGCCCTGGCCGGCGGCCAGCAGCATCACTCCCATGATGCTCTTGGCGTTGACCTCTCGGCCTTTCGCCTGCAGCGTCACCGCGCAGCGGAACGGCGCCAGCTCCTGCACCAGCTTGGCGGTGGCCCGGGCATGCAGGCCCAGGCGGTTGGACACGGTGAGTTCACGTTCAAGCATCGTCGATGATCGCTCCATTGCGCGTGCCTGCCGCCGCGGTGGCAGGCAGGTGGTCCAGTCCCTGTTCCGGATAGTTCATGACCCGCAGCAGCATCGGCAGGCTCAGCGCCGCCACCCGCCGCACCGGTGTCCCCAGCCTGGCCACCTTTGCGGCCAGGTTGCTGGGACTGGCGCCGTACAGGTCGGTCAGCACCAGCACGCCGTCCCCGTCGTCGACCCGGCGCAGCGCGGCGGACGCGGCCGGCAGCAGCTGGTCCAGGTCGGCATCGAACGGCACTTCGAAGGCTTCCGCCCGCAGCGGCAGGTTGCGCAGCAGGGTGGTCGCGACCGCCAGGACCGCGCTGCCGACGCCGGGGTGGGTGATGAGGAGAATGCCACAGGCCATGCCGGAAAGTTAACAGAGCGCTATGACCGCCGTCAGTGCCGCCGGTGGGACCGGCCGTCCCGCCGGCGGCGGCAGGATTCCCGCCCGGTGCGGCCGCCGGCGCGCCTCCGTCCGGCCGCAGGCGGGCGCCCGCTTCAGTCCTGCTCGCGATGGTAGGTCGCCACGTCCGGCCAGCCCTGCGCGCGGGCGTGCGCCGCCAGACGCTCGGCCAGGTAGACCGAGCGGTGCTTGCCGCCGGTGCAGCCGAAGGCCACGGTCACGTAGGCCCGGGTGTCGTTGCGCAGCCTGGGCAGCCAGGTGTCTAGGAAGCCGGCCACCTGGCCCACGTAGGTCGCCACTTCCGGTTCGGCATCCAGATAGTCGCGGACCCGCGGGTCGCGACCGGTCAGCGGACGCAGTGCCGGCTCCCAGTGCGGGTTGGGCAGCACCCGCGCGTCGAACACGAAATCCGCGTCGGTGGGCACGCCGCGCCGGTAGGCGAAGGATTCGAACAACAGCGACAGGCCGGACGCATGGCTCAGCGCGAATTCGGTGATGACCAGGCGCCGCAGCTGGTGCACGTTGAGCGCGCTGGTGTCGATCGCCGCATCGGCTTCCCCGCGCAGCGGCGCGGTCAGTTCGCGTTCGCGGGCCAGCGCCTCCGGCAGCGACAGCCCGAGGCGGGTGAGCGGGTGCCGGCGGCGGGTGTCGGCGAACCGGCGCAGCAGCACCTCGTCGCTGGCCTCGAAGTACAGCAGGCGCGCGTCCACGCCCAGCGCGTCGGCGGTCGCGCGCCACTCGGCCAGCCGGCTCAGGTCGCTTTCGCGGCTGCGCACGTCGATGCCCACCGCCATCCGCGGCGGCAGCCCGTCCTCGCGGATCATGCTGCGCACGAACGCCGGCAGCAGCTCCACCGGCAGGTTGTCGACGCAGTAGTAGTCCAGGTCCTCGAAGGTCTTCAGCGCCACCGACTTGCCCGAGCCGGACAGGCCGCTGACGATCACCAGCGTCGGCTGGGCAGCGCTCATGTCCCGCGCCGCTCCAGCAGGTTGCTGTGCCGGGCGATGAACATCGCCGCCGGATCGATGCCCTTGGTGCGCAGGATGTGCAGCCGGGTGGCCGCTTCGGTCAGCACCGCCAGGTTGCGGCCGGGCATCACCGGCAGGGTGATCAGCGGGACGTCCAGGTCCAGCACGTGGCGCTTGCCCGAGTCGCCGGTCAGGCGTTCGTAGCCGTGCGGATTGGGCTCGGTCATCGGCCGGGTCAGGTGCACGATCAGGCGCAGGTACTTGTTCTTCTTGACCGCGGTGTCGCCGAACATCTCGCGCACGTTGAGCACGCCCAGGCCGCGGACCTCCAGCAGGTCCTGCAGCAGTTCCGGGCAGGTGCCGTCGAGCACGTCCGGGGCGATCTGGGTGAACTCCGGTGCATCGTCGGCGACCAGGCGGTGGCCGCGGCTGAGCAGTTCCAGCGCCAGCTCGCTCTTGCCCGATCCGGCCTCGCCGGTGATCAGCACGCCGATCGAGTAGATCTCCATGAACACCCCGTGCAGGGTCACCCGCGGGGCGAGGTGGCGCGCAAGGTGGTAGGAGAGGTGGTTGAGCAGTTCATGGCCGCGCTTGGGCGAGATCCACAGCGGCGTATCGCTTTCCTCGGCCGCGGTGCGCAGGTCCTCCGGGCAGGACTGGTTCTTGCTGATCACCAGCGCCAGCGGGCGGAACTGGGTGATCTTCTCGATCGTCTCCCAGCGCAGGCGCGCGTCCAGCGAATCGAGCCAGGCCAGCTCCTCGCTGCCCAGGATCTGCACCTTGTTGGGATAGACCGCATTGAGGTAGCCGGCCAGCGAAGGGCGGCGGGCGTTGGTTTCCCCGGATTCGATCCCGCGGTTCTCGCCCTTCTGCCCGGCCAGCCAGCGCAGGCCCAGTTTTTCCTGCTGCTGGTCGAACAGCTCGCGCGCGGTGATGCTGGCGTTCCTCATGCGGCCCGGACCTTGGCTGGGGGTTCGCGCCGCATTGTCGCCGAAACCGGTGGCGCATGGGCCACCGGTGGCGTTGCGGGGGACGGGAAGCGGTCAGGCGACGCCGGAATCGGCGCGGACGGCATGGTGCTGGTGCTGCTTTTCCTTGTGCTTGATGATCTGCCGGTCCAGCTTGTCGGCCAGCACGTCGATGGCCGCGTACATGTTCTCGCCCTCGGCGTCGGCATGGAGGGTCTTGCCCGGGACGGTGAGGTTGGCTTCTGCGTGGTGGGCCGGCTTGCGCAGCCCCAGCTGGACGCGGACCTCGATGGGCTGGTCGAAATGCCGGTCGAGGCGCTGCAGCTTTTCCTCGACGTAGTCGCGCAGGGCCGGGGTGACCTCGAGCTGCTGGCCGTACGTCTCGATGCGCATCGTGAACCTCCTTGGTCGTTGCCGCGTTGGCGGCTCCGCCCAGGCGGGCTTCCGTCGGTACCTTGCTTCTTCAGCCGATCCGGACCCGCTCGTGCGAAGCCGAGATGTTCATGGCCTCACGATACTTCGCCACGGTCCGTCGCGCCACCGGGATCCCCGACTGCTTGAGCAGGTCGGCCAGCTTGGCGTCGGACAGGGGCTTGCGCGGGTTCTCGTCGTCGATGAGACGGCGGATCATGACCTGGATGGCGGTGCTGGAGGCCTCGCCGCCGCCGTCGGTGTCGATGCCGGAGGCGAAGAACGCCTTCAGCGGCAGGGTGCCGCGCGGCGTGCGCACGTACTTGCGGGCGATCGCGCGCGAGACCGTGGATTCGTGCAGGCCGATCTCGCCGGCGATCTCGCGCAGGGTCAGCGGGCGCAGCGCCTGTTCGCCGAACTCCAGGAACCCCGACTGCATCCGCAACAGGCAGCGCATCACCTTGAGCAGGGTTTCGCCGCGCGCCTCCAGGCTCTTGAGCAGCCAGCGCGCTTCCTGCAGGTGGGTGCGCAGGTAGCCGGCGTCGCTCTCGCCGCAGCGGCGGATCATCTGTTCGTAGCCGCGGTGGATCGACACCCGCGGCATGGCCTGCTGCGACAGCGCGACCTTCCACACTCCGCGCTGACGCCAGACCACGCAGTCGGGGATCACGTAGCTGTCCTGGGCCACGTCGCCGACCTGCTTGCCGGGCCGCGGATCGAGCGAACGCACCAGCTGCACCGCCTGCTCGACCTGGTCGGGCGGGCAACGCAGTTCCTGCGCGATCCCGGCGATGCCGCTGCGCGGCAGCCGCTCCAGCGGCCCGTCGACGATGCGCAGGGCCAACTCGCGGCCGGGCGTGCATTCGGGCAGCACGTCCAGCTGCAGGTGCAGGCATTCGGCCAGGCTGCGCGCGGCGATGCCGACCGGGTCGAAGCGCTGCAACTGGTGCAGCACGGTCAGGATCTCGTCCTCGCCGGCCACCGTTTCCGGCAGCAGCGATTCGGCGATGGCCGACAGCGGCTCGCGCAGGTAGCCGTCCTCGTCCAGGGCGTCGATCAGGGTCGCGCCGATGCGGCGGTCGTGTCCGGACAGGTGCGACAGGTGCAACTGCCAGAGCAGATGGTCGGCCAGGTTCTCCGGCTCGGCCATGCGTTCGGCCGCGTCCTCGCGGTCGTCGTCGTTGCCCCGGCTGCCGCCGCGTTCCCAGCCGCCTTCGTCCGGGGTCCAGTCGTCGCCGGCATCGCGCGGCGTTTCCGCACGTTCGTCCGCGCGCTCGTCCGCCTCGGGCGGGCTGTCGGCGGACTTGCCGTCGACCGGCGCGGGGGCGTCGTAGGGCGCGTCCTCGGTCCACTCCAGCAGCGGATTGGTCTCGATCGCCTCGGCGACTTCGGCCTGCAGTTCGAGGGTGGACATCTGCAACAGGCGGATGGCCTGACGCAGCTGCGGCGTCATGACCAGTTGCTGTCCCAGCGATGTCTGCAGCCGTGCCTTCATGTCCCTGCCAGGTGTGAACGATGACGGGACTGCGGGCCGGGACACCGGGGGGCGGCTCCTGACGGAGCCTAGAGGCGGAACGTGTCCCCGAGGTAGACCCGGCGCACGTCCGGGTCGGCCAGCAGTGCGTCCGGCGCCCCCTGCGCCAGTACGCTTCCCTCGGCGAGGATATACGCACGGTCGCAGATTCCCAAGGTCTCGCGCACGTTGTGGTCGGTGATCAGCACGCCGATGCCGCGGTTCTTGAGGTGGGTGACGATGCGCTGGATCTCGCCGACCGAGATCGGGTCCACGCCGGCGAAGGGTTCGTCCAGCAGCATCAGGCGGGGCCGGGCGGCCAGCGCGCGGGCGATTTCGCAGCGCCGCCGTTCGCCGCCGGAGAGGCTGGCGCCGAGCTGGTCGGCGACGTGGCCGATCTGCAGTTCGTCCAGCAGCGAGGACAGTTCGCGCTCGATGCCGTCGCCGTCCAGGTCCTTGCGCAGCTCCAGCACCAGGCGCAGGTTGTCGGCCACGCTGAGCTTGCGGAACACCGAGGCTTCCTGCGGCAGGTAGCCCACGCCCAAGCGGGCGCGGGTGTACATCGGCTCGCCGGTGATATCGCGGCCGTCCAGCACGATGCGGCCGGCGTCGGCGGCGACCAGGCCGACGATCATGTAGAAGCAGGTGGTCTTGCCGGCGCCGTTGGGGCCGAGCAGGCCGACCACTTCGCCGGCGTCCAGGCTCAGCCCGAACTCCTTGACCACCTCGCGCTGCTTGTAGCGCTTGCGCAGGCCTTCGGCGACCAGCATCAGTTGCCCCCCTTGGCCGGGGTCCTCGGCTGGATCACGGTGCGCACGCGGGTGCCGTCGCCGCCGCTCTGCATTTGCCCGGTGCCCATGTTGTAGACCATGCGCTGGCCGCTGTTGGTGCCGCGCGGGGATTCGAGCTTGAAGTCGCCGGTCAGGGTCAGGATTTCCTTGCGGGTCTCGTAGACGATGCGGTCGGCGCGTGCCTTCATCATCGTGCCATCGTCCATCTGCTGCTGCATGGTCGCCTGGCGGCCGGTCAGCACGACCTGGTCGATCTCGCCGTCGCGGCGCAGCACTTCGGCGCGCTCGGCGCGGATGTCCAGCGTGCCCTGGGTGATCACGACATTTCCGGTAAACACGCACTTGCCGCCGGCGTCGGCCAGATTGCAGTCCGAGTTGTCAGCATCCAGCGACATCGGCTGACTGCGGTCGGCCGTGCGCGCCGGCGCGAGCGCGGGCGACAACGCCACCAGGACCAGCAGGGTGCGGAGGCTAGCGGCGCGCGTTGGGTTCATAGCGGGTCTTGACCTGGGAAAGGAACTGGTACTGCCGGGTCTCGAGGTTGGCCTTGAAGCCGACGCCGGTCTGCATGATACCCGGCTGGGTCAGGGTGACGCGGTCGTCGGTGCGGGCCAGGTTCCTGTCCGGCAGCAGTTCGAGGGTGTCGGTGCGCAGCGAGGTCGGCACGGCCTGGCTTCCGGCGCTGTCGCCTTCGACGTTGCCCTGCAGCCTGGCCAGGCTGCCGTCGGCGGCGACCCAGCCCTTGTCGGCGGTCATCCGCCAGCCGCCGTCCTGGCCGGGTGCAAGGAACACGGGCTGGACGATTGACAGGCTCTCGTCGTCGCGGTTGCGCTGCATTTCGGGCGCCTTCAGCCGCAGCGATTCGATGCCAACCTTGTCCAGCATGACGATCTCGAAGTCGCGCAGGATGTAGTCCGACCGCTCCGCCGCCTCGGGCGCCGGCTCGCTGCGGTCGCGCAGGTGCCAGGCCGACCAGCCGCTGACGATGGCGGCCAGCAGGAGGACCAGGCCCAGGCCGGTGCGCCAGCTCATGCGCGCCTCCCGTCGCGCGAGCCATGCCCGGCTAGGATGGCGGGCACGTGGCCCTGGGCGGCCAGCAGCACGTCGCAGACCTCGCGCACCGCGCCTTCGCCGGCGCGGGCGTGGGTGCGCCAGTGCACGACCTCGGCGATCCAGGGATGCGCATTGGCCGGGGCCACGGCCAGGCCGACCGCACGCAGGCAGTCCAGGTCGGGCAGGTCGTCGCCGACGAAGCAGGTGCGTTCGCGCGACAGGCCGTGGCGGGCGATCAGCTCGTCCATGCAGGCGAGCTTGTCGAGCACGCCGATACGCGTTTCCAGGCCCAGGTCGGCGCCGCGCTTCTGCGCCACCAGGCTGGGCCGGGCGGTGATCAGGGCGACGTGGAAGCCGAAGCGCCGCAGCTGGGTCAGGCCCTGGCCGTCGAGCACGCTGAAGGACTTCATCTCGTTGCCCGCGCTGTCGAAGTACAGGCGGCCGTCGGTCAGCGTGCCGTCCACGTCCAGGCACACCAGGCCGATGCGGCGGGCACGGGCGTGGATGTCGGGGGCGACGCTGGCGAGGGGGTCGTAGGTCACGAAGAGGCCTGGGTGCGGACCGGTGCGTTAAACCACGCGGGCGCGCAACAGGTCATGAATGTTCAGCGCGCCGACTGCGCGGCCGCCGTCGTCGACCACGATCAGGCCGTTGATCCGGTGCTGCTCCATCAGCCGCGCCGCCTCGGCGGCCATGCGCCCGGCGCGCACGGTGCGCGGGTTGCGGGTCATGACGTCGGCGATGGGCGTGTGCCGCACGTCCACGCCCTGGTCGAGCGCGCGGCGCAGGTCGCCGTCGGTGAATATGCCCAGCAGCCGGCCCTGGTCGTCGACGATCGCGGTCATGCCCAGGCGCTTGCGGCTCATCTCCACCAGCGCCTCGGCCACGCTGGCGCCGGCGTCCACGCGCGGAAGCTCCTCGCCGCCGTGCATGACGTCGTCGATGTGCAGCAGCAGGCGCCGCCCGAGGCTGCCGGCCGGGTGCGAGCGGGCGAAGTCGTCGGCGGTGAAGCCGCGCGCCTCCAGCAGGGCCACGGCCAGCGCGTCGCCCAGGGCCAGGGTGGCGGTGGTGCTGGAGGTCGGCGCCAGGTGCAGCGGACAGGCTTCGGCCGGCACCGATACGTCCAGGTGCACGTCCGCCTCGCGGGCCAGGCTCGACTGCGGCCGGCCGGTCATCGCGATCACCGTATTGCCCTGGCGCCGCAGTGCGGGCAGCAGCATCAGGATCTCGTCCGATTCGCCGGAGTAGGAGATGGCCAGGACCACATCGGCATCGGTGATCATGCCCAGGTCGCCGTGTCCGGCTTCGCCCGGGTGCACGAAGAACGCGGGGGTGCCGGTGGAGGCGAGGGTGGCGGCGATCTTGCGGGCGATGTGCCCGGACTTGCCCATGCCGGTGGCGACCACGCGGCCGCGGCCGGCCATCACCAGCGCGCAGGCGCGGGCGAAGTCGTCGCCGATCCGGGCGCCGACCGCGGCCAGGGCCTGGCCTTCGATCTCGAACACGCGGCGCGCGCTGGCGACGAGGCCCGCAGGGTCGGCGGTCGTACTGGCGGGTGTGGCCGGAAGCGGGGACTGGCTCATGCGGGTTCGGTCGGGGACGTCCGGATTCGCTAGAATGCAGGGCTTCATTCTAGGCCAAGCGCTCCATGGACGCCGACACCATCCGCCGCATGATCGAGGACGGCCTGCCGGGCGCCCGCGCACGGGTGCAGGGCGACGACGGCGTGCATTTCGAGGCCACGGTGGTGGCCGAGGCGTTCCGCGGCAAGCTGCCGCTGGCCCGCCACCGCATGGTCTACGCGACCCTGGGCGAACTGATGGGCGGGGCGATCCACGCGCTGGCCCTGAAGACCGTCACTCCCGACGAGGCGGCCTGAGCCGCCCCGACGTCCCCCCGACCGGATTCCAGATGCAGAAGATCGTAGTCAGCGGCGGCGCGCCGCTCCGCGGCGAAGTCGCCATTTCCGGCGCCAAGAACGCCGTCCTGCCCATCCTGTGCGCGACCCTGCTGGCTGACGCCCCGGTCGAGATCCTCAACGTCCCGCACCTGCACGACGTGGTCACCACGATCAAGCTGCTGGGCGAACTGGGCGCCGGGGTCGAATTCGACCAGGGCACGCTCTCGCGCGGCAGCAGCCTGGTGGTGGACCCGCGCACGGTGGACCAGCACGTGGCGCCCTACGAGCTGGTCAAGACCATGCGCGCGTCGATCCTGGTGCTGGGCCCGCTGCTGGCGCGCCACGGCGCCGCCGAGGTGTCGCTGCCGGGCGGCTGCGCGATCGGCTCGCGCCCGGTCGACCAGCACATCAAGGGCCTGCAGGCGCTGGGCGCGGAGATCGCGGTCGAGAACGGCTTCATCAAGGCCCGCGCGCAGAGGCTGAAGGGCGCGCGTTTCGTGTTCGACATGGCCACCGTAACCGGCACCGAGAACGTGATGGCCGCCGCGACCCTGGCCGAAGGCACCACGGTGCTGGAGAACGCGGCGATGGAGCCGGAGGTCACCGACCTGGCCGACTGCCTCAACGCACTGGGCGCGCGGATCGAGGGCGCCGGCACCTCGCGGATCACCATCCACGGCGTCGAGCGCCTGTCCGGCGGCCGCCACACGGTGCTGCCGGACCGGATCGAGACCGGCACCTTCCTGGTCGCCGCGGCGATGACCGGCGGCCGCATCACCGCGCGCCGCGCGCGCGCCGACACCCTGGACGCGGTCCTGCTCAAGCTGGCCGAGGCCGGCGCGGAGATCTCGACCACCGCCGACAGCATCACCCTGGACATGCACGGCAGGCGGCCGCAGGCGATCAGCCTCACCACCGCGCCGTACCCGGCGTTCCCGACCGACATGCAGGCCCAGTTCATGGCGCTCAACTGCGTGGCCGACGGCGTGGGCGTGATCAGCGAGACGATCTTCGAGAACCGCTTCATGCACGTCAACGAGCTGCTGCGCCTGGGCGCGGACATCCACGTCGACGGCCATACCGCCATCGTGCGCGGCGTCGAAAAGCTGGGTGGCGCGCCGGTGATGGCCACGGACCTGCGCGCGTCGGCCTCGCTGGTGCTTGCCGGCCTGGTCGCCGAAGGCGAGACCACCATCGACCGCATCTACCACCTGGACCGCGGCTACGAGAACATCGAGGAGAAGCTCGGTGCGCTCGGTGCGCGGATCCGCAGGATCCCCGGCTGATGCTGCTGCGGGGAAAGCTGACGCCGCGCCGGAAGCTGCTGCTGGGCCTGCTGGCGCTGCTGCTGCTGGCCATCGCCTGGGCGGGCTGGGCGGGAATGGCGGCGACGCGGGGCGTGGCGACGCGGGACATGGACTGGGACGGCGACGGCACGGTCACCCGTACCGAAATCGCGCAGTCGTTCTACGCGGTCGCCGCGACCCGCGAACGCAACGGCAACCGCGATTGCACGACCTTCCGCTGGTATCGCAGCGGCGAGGCGATCCGGGTGGACTGCCGGACGGTGTTCGAACCCGGCCAGTGACGGGCTGGCGTCCGCCCGGCGCCGGCGCGACGGCCGGCGCCGCACGCGTCCGCTAGCGCAGCGAACGGATGGTCAGTTCCATGGTGTCCACGCCGTTCTCGCGCTGCAGGACGCGGGCCGGCACCGGCATGCCGGGAACGATCCACACGAACATCTCGCGCTTGTCGGTGCGGCGCACGACCTTGGTCGCTTCCTTGCTCTGGCCATCGACCGTGACCTTCTCCTTGCCGACGACTTCCCAGTGCAGCGGCCTGACCCGGCCCTCGTCGACCATGCGGTAGGTCAGCGGCTTGCCGGCGGCCAGGTCGCGGGCGACGGCCAGGTTGATCAGCAGCGCGTCCATGTCGCCCGGCTGCAGTTCCACCGGGCCGCGGCGTTCGGGCTTGACGTCGCCGGTCCAGGTGGCCTGGCCGGCGTTCCAGTCGTACTTGGCGTCGACGGACCGCTTCTTGATCAGCGCAACGGCGCGGTCGCTGCTGGTGAGCGGGCGCAGTTGTCCCTGGTGCTCCTCGAACACGGTGTTCTGGCTGAGGTCGGCGACCTGGTTGCGGATGTTGAGGCTGTATTTCCAGCGGTCGCCGTCCTCGCGCGCCAGGGTCATGTTGCCCGTGGCCTGCATGCCCAGGTAGCTGGCCTGGTATTCGGCGGTGAACGGTTCCAGCGCGGCCGCATTGGCGGCGGCGCTGCCGAGCAGGCCCAGCATGGCCGTCAGGGCCAGGCGGGGGGCGGTGCGGGTACGTCCACTCATGTGCATTCAGACTCCTCGGTATTCGACCAGGCGCAGGTCGATTTCGTCCTCGCCGTCCTTGCGCTGCAGGATCCGGATAGGGGTGGGCACGCCGTTGGCCACCCACAGGACCGTCTCGTCGCCGGGCTTGTCGGTCCGCGCCACGCGCAACGCGTCGTAACTCATGTCGCCGACCGCCATGATCTCCGGTTCGGTCGACACTTGATAGGTGTGTGCGCGCGCGCGGCCGACGTCGACCAGCCGGTACTGCAGCGTGGCCCCGGGCCGGGCGTCGCGCATGATCGCCAGGTTCAGCAGCAGCGCGCTCATGTCGCCGGGCTGGAGTTGCAGCGGCCGGGTGCGGTCCTTCTTGATGGCGCCATCCCAGTGGGCCTGCATCTTTGTCCAGTCGTAGGTGCCGGTGGCGCGCTTGTCGAACAGCAGCGCCTTGCGCACGGTGCTCTGGCTCAGCGGCCGGAACTGTCCGCCGGAGGTGTCGAACACGGTGCTCTGCTCGATCTTCAGCCGGGTCATGCCGGCGAGGCCGCGGTCGCCGATGATCGACAGGTCGATCCGCCATTGCCCGTCGCTGTTGCGGACCAGCTGCATGCTCGCGTTGCCGGCCGGCTTGCCCTGGTAGTGGGCTTCATAAGTGGCGAAGAAAGGTTCCAGCACCGGCGCCTGCGGTACGCCGGCATCGACGGCGGCCGGCTGGGGAGGCTCGGGCAACGCCTGCGCGCCCAGCATCGGGCAGGCGGCGAGGCAGGCGGCCAGGAGCGGGAGGCGGACGTACGGCGTCGGTCGGCGGGTCATGCGGGCAGTCGGGCGGGGAAGGTTGCAGCATGCCCGGAATGCGGTGTCAGCCGTGTGATTCCGGATGCAGGATGCCTGCGGAATCTAGTTGCAGCGGTCTAAACAGGGTCTGACCATCCAGCCGGACCTGACCGCCGTGTTCAGCCAGCCGACCGGCGGTGGCCAGCGCCAGGACCGCCACGACCAGGCGGTGTTCCTGCGGCAGCAGCCGCTTGGCGAGCGATTCGGGGGTGTCGCCGGCGTGGACCGGGATGCGGACCCGGGCGACGACCGCGCCGGCGTCCAGCTCGGGCACCACGAAATGCACGCTGGCGCCGTGCTCGGCATCGCCTGCCTGCAGCGCACGGGCATGGGTGTGCAGACCCTTGTAGCGCGGCAACAACGAGGGATGCACGTTGAGCAGGCGCCCGTCGAAACGCCGGACGAAGGTGTCGCCGAGGATGCGCATGTAGCCGGCGCAGAAGACCCAGTCCGGCGCGATCGCGTCGACCGCGTCGGCCAGTGCCGAATCGAACGCGGTGCGGTCGGGGAAGGCGCGCGCATCGGCGCTCCAGCGCAGCTGGGCCGGCACCCGTTCCAGCGCTGCGGCGGCGGGGCGGTCGGAGAACACGCCCACGATGTCCGCATCCAGGCGACCGTCGGCGATCGCGTCGAGCAGCGCCTGCAGGTTGCTGCCGCGGCCGGACACCAGCACCGCCAGGCGCGGCTTGCGTCCGGTCGTGGGGGCCATGGCGCGGCGGTCAGCCGATGCGGACGCGTTCGCCGCCGCCGGCGGCGACCACCTGCCCGATCGGACGATGGGCCAGGCCCAGCGCATCGAGGCTGGCGCCGACCGCGGCCACCGCGGCCTGCGGCAGCACCAGCACGAAGCCGACGCCGCAGTTGAAGGTGCGCCACATCTCCGCGTCGGCCACCGCGCCCTCGCCCTGCAGCCAGTCGAACACCGGCGGCAGGACAATGGCCGAAGCCTCGATGTCCAGGCCCAGCCCATCCGGGATCACCCGGATGATGTTCTCGGTCAGGCCGCCGCCGGTGATGTGGGCCATGGCGTGGATCGAATCGCCGTGTTCGCGCAGCAGCGCCAGCACCGGCTTCACGTACAGCCGCGTGGGCGCCATCAGCGCGTCGGCCAGGGCCACCCCGCCGACCTGCACGTCGGCCGGGCGGCCGGCCCGGTCGTAGATGCGGCGGACCAGCGAATAGCCGTTGGAATGCGGGCCGGAGGAGGCGATGCCGAGCAGCACGTCGCCGGCGCGCACCTTGGCTCCGTCGAGCAGCTGCGACTTCTCCACCGCGCCGACGGTGAAGCCGGCCAGGTCGTATTCGCCCGGCGGGTACATGTCCGGCATCTCGGCGGTCTCTCCGCCGATCAGCGCGCAGCCGGCCTCGGTGCAGCCGGCCGCGATACCGCCGACCACGGCCACGGTGGTCTCCACGTCCAGCTTGCCGGTGGCGAAATAGTCCAGGAAGAACAGCGGCTCGGCGCCCTGGACCAGCACGTCGTTGACGCACATGGCGACCAGGTCGATGCCGATGGTGTCGTGGCGGCCGAGCTGCTGGGCCAGCTTCAGCTTCGTCCCCACGCCGTCGGTGCCCGAGACCAGGACCGGCTCGCGGTACTTGCCGGACAGGTCGAACAGCGCGCCGAAGCCGCCCAGCCCGCCCATCACCTCGGGCCGGAAGCTGCGCCTGACCAGCGGCTTGATCCGTTCGACCACCTCGTTGCCCGCGTCGATGTCGACGCCCGCGTCGCGGTAGGTGAGGGGAGCGGGCGTGGGGGTCTGGCTCACGTGCGGGCCTGTGGCAGCGGTATGCGAAGACGCGCATTCTAGCAGCCGCTCCCCGCGGCCGGCCGGCGTGGACGGCCTCCCGGGAGGGGCTCGATTGGCGCCATGCCGGCATTCGGGCAACAATTCCCCGCATCTCCCGTTCCGAGGCAAGGAAACCGCATGCGAGCCTGCCGTGCACCTGCTGGCCTGATCCCGATCCTGTGCCTGGCGCTGGGCCTGGCCGTCGCGCCGGCACCGGCGCCGGCACAGGACGGCCTGCGCACGGAGGGCGACGTTGCCACCGCACAAGGGCTGTACGCGGCCGAAGTGCCGGTCAACAGCCAGACGCCCGATGCGCGCGAGGCCGGCTATGCCCGCGCGCTGGCGCAGGTGCTGGAGAAGCTGTCCGGCGACGCGGGCGTGGTCAACCGGCCCGGCGTGGCGCAGGAGCTGCGCAACGCCAGGGCCTACGTGGACAGCTACGACTTCCGCCAGGACCAGGGCGTCTCGGCGACCGGCGCGCCGACCTTCCGCACCGTGCTGGTGGTGCGTTTCGTGCCCGAGGCGGTGGACACGATGGTGTCCGCGCTGGGCCTGCCGGTATGGGCGCAGCCACGGCCCAAGCCGGTGCTGTGGCTGGCGATCGACGACGGCAGCGGTCCGCGCCTGCTGAGCACCAGCCAGGTCAACGCCGCGCGCAGCGTGCTCGACCGGGCCCAGGATCGCGGCTACCGGCTCGGCCTGCCGGCCGGTGCCGCCGCCGAACAGGCCGCGGTGGGCGCGATCTGGCGCGACGATGCGGCGGCCGTCGCCCGAGCCTCGGCGCGCTACAGCCCGCCGATGCAGCTGATCGGCAAGCTGTACCGCAGCGGCGCCGGCTGGACTGCCGACTGGACCTTCGTCGACTCCGGCCGCGTGCTGGCGACCCGCTCGGTCAGCGACGCCGATGCCCGCCGCGCGATGGCCAGCGGTGCCGACGTGGCCGCCGACGCGCTGATCCAGCGCTACGCCAAGGTGCCGCCGTCCGAGCCGGCCGGCACCTACCGGGTGGCCTTCACCGGCCTGCGCAGCGCCGAGGACTACCTGCGGGTGTCGGCGATGCTGCAGAAGATGCCGGTGGTGCGCCGCATCGCCCCGGTGCGCGCCGAGTCCGAACGCGCCGAGTTCGACCTGGACCTGCTCACCGGAATGTCCGGCTTCCAGCGCATGCTCGGCGCCGACGCGCCGGTGGTCGCGGTCGAGGGCGTGCAGGCGGAGTACCGCATCCGATGAGCGAGGACGCCCCCGAGTACGAGATCGCCCGCTTCCTGCGCCAGCTCAGGTGGGTGGCGGTCGCTGCGGTGGCGGTCTGGCTGGTGTCGATGCTGGCGCCGATCCTGACCCCGTTCGTGCTGGGCGCGCTGCTGGGCTGGCTGGGCGATCCGCTGGTGGACCGGCTGCAGCGCAGGGGCCGTTCGCGCAACGTGGCCGTCGTCATCGTGTTCACGCTGATGGTGCTGGTGCTGGTGCTGGCGCTGCTGATCCTGGTGCCGCTGCTGGAACGGCAGATCACCACGCTGGTCAAGGCCCTGCCCGAATACCGCGACTGGTTCCTGGATACAGCGCTGCCCTGGCTGGAAACCAGGACCGGGCTGGACCTGCTGGGCTGGCTGGACACCGGACGGATCGCCGAATGGGTCCGTTCGCACTGGCAGCAGGCCGGCGGTTTCGCCGCGACGCTGTTCGGCTACGTGTCGCGCTCGGGCGTGGCGATGATCGCCTGGGTCGCCAACATCGTGCTGCTGCCGATCCTCACCTTCTACTTCCTGCGCGACTGGGACCTGCTGGTCGGGCGCGTCGCGGCCCTGGTCCCGAGGGACCACATCGGCACGGTGTCGCGGCTTGCACGCGAATCCAACGACGTGCTCGGCGCGTTCCTGCGCGGCCAGTTCCTGGTGATGATCGCGCTGGGCGTGATCTATGCGGCCGGACTGTCGCTGGTCGGGCTCAAGCTGGGGCTGCTGATCGGAATCATCGCCGGGCTGATCAGCTTCATCCCCTATCTGGGCGCGACCACCGGCGTGGTCCTGGCGCTGGTCGCGGCGCTGGTGCAGGCGCAAGGCTTCGACCCGAAGCTGCTGGTGCTGGTCGGCGTGGTGTTCACGGTCGGCCAGCTGCTGGAAAGCTACGTGCTGACCCCGCGCATCGTCGGCGACAAGATCGGCCTGCATCCGATGGCGGTGATCTTCGCGATCATGGCCGGCGGCCAGCTGTTCGGCTTCCTCGGCATGCTGCTGGCGCTGCCGGTGGCGGCGGTGGCCAACGTGCTGCTGCGGTTCGCCAAGGAGCGCTACCGGGAAAGCGACCTGTACACGGGCGAGCACGTGGCGATCGTGCTCGATCCATACGTGGACCCCGGTTCGGTGCAGCAGGCCGCCAGCCGGGAGCCGGAACAGCCGTGAGCGGCGCGCCCGGGGCCACGCCCCAGCTGCCGCTGTCGCTGCGCTATCCGCCGGACCAGCGGCTGGACGGTTTCGTCGGCGCGCCGGACGGCGCGCTGGAACAGCTGCGTGCGCTGGCGCGTACGGCCGGTGCGGACTGGCTCTACGTCGAGGGAGGGGCCGGCACCGGCAAGACCCACCTGGGGCTGGCCGTGTGCGCCGAGGCCGAACAGGCCGGTCGCCGCGCCGCCTACCTGCCGCTGCGCGCCGCGGCCGGACGCCTGGGCGAGGCGCTGGAGGCGCTGGACGCGGCCGACGTCGTCGCGCTGGATGGCGTGGACGCGATCGCCGGCGGCCGCGATGACGAAGTGGCCCTGTTCGATTTCCACAACCGCGCCCGCGCCGCCGGGCGCGGCGTTCTCTACCTGGCCGCGGCGGCGCCGGCGGCACTGCCGCTGCGGCTTCCGGATCTGCGTTCGCGACTGGGGCAATGCACCCGCATCGCCTTGCGTCCGCTGGACGACGCTGGCCGCCGCGAGGTACTGCGCGCCCGCGCCCGCCGGCGCGGGCTGGTACTGGAGGAACCGGCGATCGACTGGCTGCTCAACCGCACCGGCCGCGACATCGCGCAGCTGGCCTCGCTGCTGGAAAGGATCGACCGCGAATCGCTGGCCGCGCAGCGGCGGGTGACGGTGCCGTTCCTGCGCGGTCTGTTCGCCGGCGGCGGCTGACGCCGCCGCATCCCCGTTACGGGCAGGTTTCCGGGCGCTGCTCCCAGACCACCGGTTCCCAGTAGGCGTTGTCGCGGATGCTCTGCACATCGAGCCGGTCGCGCAGCACGCGCGCGCCGATCGCGTAGCTCACCCCCGGTTGCACCTCGACGGTGAAGGGCTTGTAGGCGCGTTGCTGTTCGAGCCGCTTCATCTTCGCGATCTGCGCGACCGCGGCGCCGGGCAGCCGGTGCATGTCGATGTGGTCGGTGACGGTGAGGGTGCGCGCGCCCGGCTGGACCGCGTGGCGGTTCTTCGGGTCCAGCGGCGTGCTCCTGCCGTCGATGCGGGTGATCTCGACCGGGAAGATGTCCCCGCTCCTGGGGATGGTGGCGCGCTGGTCGGTGACATAGCCGCAGGTGCTGCCCGGCGCGCCGGTCGCAGGCGCGGCGGTTTCGCCGGCGGCGGCGTGGGCGCCGGCCGCCAGCAGCAGGGTGGACAGCAGTATGGCGCGCTGCATGGTCGTCTCCATCTCCATGGGGCCGGGTGTGGCGCTACTTGCAGGGCTCCGCGCGCATGTCCCACACCACCGGCTCCCAGTAGGCGTTGTCGCGGATGCTGTCGACGTCGAGCCTGTCGCGCAGCAGCTTCGCGCCGAGCGCATAGCTCAGGCCAGGTTGCACGTCCAGCTCCACCTTCTTGTAGGCGCGCTGCTGCTCGAGCCGTTTCATCTTGGAGATCTGGGTATTGGCGGCCGCGGGTATGCGTTTGGGATCGATCCGGTCAGCGACCGTCAGCACGTGCGGACCCGGTTCGACACGGTAGCGGTTGGTCCGGGTCAGCGGCGTGCTCTTGCCGTCGATCTGGGTGATCACCGCATCGAAGATGTCGCGGCTCTCGGGCACCTCGCCCTGGTTGACGGTCAGGTAGGCGCAGGTGCTGGAGGGATCGCCCGCCACCGGTCCGGGGGCGGGCGCCTCCGTCGCGGGCGGCGCGGGGGCCGGATCGGCCGGCGCGGCGACGGCGGCGGTGCTGGAAGCGAGCAGGACGGTCGACAGCAGGATCATGTGCCTCATGGTCGTATCCCTCGGTCTGGTGGTCGGTGTTGTGGTTGACTCTGTGGTGTGATGATCGAAGGCCAGGGCCTTAATTGCGCGTGAATGCGCCGGGGTCGGCGAGGTCAACGACAGGCCTCCCGGGTTGTCTGCCAGACGAAAGGCTCCCAGGCGCCGTCGACGGCATTGCCGCCCAGCGGGCGCGCGCCGACGTAATAGGTCGTATCCGGTTCGATGTCGAGCACGAACGCCTTGGACGCATACGTGGACAGCGGGCGCTGCGGCGGCTGCGGAACGTGCTCGCGCACGATCACCACGCGCGTGCCGATGGCCACCGGATATCGGGGTGCGGGAGCTGTCGGCGGCCGGCGGCCCTCGATCTGGGTGATGTCCACCCGGCGGACGCTGCTGGCCTGCGGCAGTCCGTCCAGACGCTCGGTGAGCTGGCCGCATCCGCCTGCGGGCGCGCGGCGCAGGTCCACCGCGCCGGAAAGCGACAGCGACCGGCCGGCGCGCAGCAGTTCGACCTGCAGCGTTCCGCCACCCGCGCGCAATGCCTCGGCCAGTGCGGGTGCGGGCCTGGGCTGGCCGGCCAGCGGGCGGCCGTTGAGCGCCTGGAGCATGTCGCCGGCGCGCAGTCCGATGCGGTCGGCGGCGCCACCGGGCGTCACCGCCATCACCCGCAGGCCCGCCGGGTCGGCCCGGCGCACGTCCACCACCGCTCCCAGCTCGTAGGTGGGGACCGCGCCGGCATCCGCCGTGGCGGCGTCCGCCGCCGGAACGGCGGCGCACGGCAATGCGAGCAGGATGGCCATCGCCAGGACGGCGAACCGGATGGCCGCGCGCGCCTTGCGGAACGTGCGGCCGGACGGCGTGACCGGAAGGCGCGGCCTGCAGGTCGTCGTGCGGCTCACGGGCAGGGCCTGTCGATTTCTTCCCACACCACCGGTTCCCAGTAGGCGTTGTCGCGGATGCTGTCGGTGTCCAGGCGGTCGCGGACCAGGCGCACGCCGACGCGCTGCAGTGTGTCCGGTCTCACATCGACGAGCAGGGGCTTGAAGTAGCCGCTGAAATCCTTGCGTTGCTGCATCCTGCGGATCTGCGCCTGCTGCGCGGTGCCGAGCCGGTAGGGCGGGATGCCTTCGGCCACCACCAGCACGTGCCGGCCAGGCTGCAGGCGGTAGGCGTCGCGCACCAGTCGCGGCCTTTCGCCGTTGATCTGCATGATGCGCGCCGGGTAGATGTCCATGCTTTCCGGAGTAGGCCCCGTATCGGCGCCGACCCGGCCGCAGGCGTGCTCCGTGCCGGGCGTGTCCGGATCGGTGGCCGGCGCCAGCGCCGGCACGATGGATGCCCGGGCCTGCAAGGCGAGGACGCCGCCCAGGACCAGCAGAATGCAACCCGATCGGATGGATGACGGCATGGTTCGCGTTGCTCCCGGTCAGATGTCGTTGATGTCGGTGGCATGGCCGCGCGGGGTATCGTTCCCCGCCAGCAGGGCATGGCGCGCTTCCCACATGGGGGCGATCTCGGTATCGCTGGCGCCGCGGTCGTAGGCCGCCTGCAGGGCGCGATCGATCGCACGTACCCGCGCGTCCATGTCATCGGCGGACGATGCATGCATCGACGGAGCACGGGTGACGATGGCCGGCGCGGGGACCGTGCCCGGCCGGACCAGGACGACGAACAGTGCGGCGGCCAGCCCGGTCGAGGCGAGCGCCATGATCGCCCGACGGCTCCGCAGCTGCCGCCGCCGCCGCGCACGCAGCCGCGGCCACAGCGCTTCCGGTGCCGGCGGATCGTGCAGTTCCTCCAGTGCGTGGCGCAGTCCGTCAGAGGTGTTCATCGCTTGCTCCCTGATCCAGGTGTTCCCGCAGCCGCGCCAGCGACCGGGACAGAATCGATTTCGACCAGCTCGGACTGCGCCCGAAACGCCTGGCCAGTTCCTCGTGCGACCAGCCTTCCATTTCGTGCAGCCATACCAGGGTACGGGCCAGGGGCGGGAGCCGTCGCAGCAGACCGCTGGCTTCGGCCACCGTGGCCGGGGCCGAATCCGCATCGACGCTGACGGACAGCGCGTCGTCGCCGGCATGGCGGTGCTCGCGGCGCAGCCGGTCGATGGCCAGGTTGGCGGCCACGCGCTTGAGCCACGGGCGCAACGGCGTGTCGTCGCGCAACCCGGACAGGAAGCCGAACATGCGCAGGAACGTTTCCTGGGCGATGTCCTCGGCGGCCGCCGGATTGCCCGTCAACCGCAGCGCCAGCGCATGGATGGCGCGGACATGGTCGCGGTAGATCGCTTCGAACGCGGCCTCGTCGCCGCGCCGCGCGCGGCGCAGCCGGGCGGCCTCGGTCCCTTCCTCCAGGTTCTGCTCATCCATTGGCAGGTACTACGCGCGGACCGCCGGTTCCGTCGCAGTCAGCCGGCACGGCCGCGCAACTGCCGGTCCAGCGCGGCCAGCCGCCCGGGCGTGCCCACGTCGGTCCACTGGCCGGCATGGCGTTCGCCGGTGGCCGCCGTTCGCGCCATCGCCGCGCGCAGCAGCGGCGCCAGCTTGAAGCGGGGGGGCGTGCCCGGGTCGCCGGTGACGGTGTCGCGCCAGCCTTCGAGCACGGCCGGGCGGTACACGCCGATGCCCGAAAAGGTGAGCCTTGCCGGGCCTTCGGCGGCGACGGTCCCGTCCGCGTGCAGGGCGAAATCGCCCTGCGGATGGTGCTCGGGATTGTCGACCAGCACCAGGTGCGCGTCGCCGCGCGGTTCGCGCGGCAGGCGGGAGAAATCGAAGTCGGTCCAGATGTCGCCGTTGACCGCGATGAACGGCACATCGCCCAGCAGCGCCAGCGCGTGCAGCATGCCGCCGCCGGTTTCCAGCGGCGTGGGGCCTTCGTAGCTGTAGTGCAGGCGCAGGCCCCAGCGCGAGCCGTCGCCCAGGCGCTCGGGGAAGCGTGGCGCCAGCCAGGAAGTGTTGACCACCACCTCGGACACCCCCGTCGCCGCCAGCTTTTCCAGGTGCCAGGCGATCAGCGGTTTGCCGCCGGCCTCGAGCAGCGGCTTGGGCGTGTGGTCGGTGAGCGGGCGCATGCGCTCGCCCAGCCCGGCGGAGAACACCAGTGCCTTCATGCCACGGCCTGTGCCGCAAGGGCAGGGCGGATGCGCGAGTCGAGCAGGCGCCGCAATCCGCCCAGATCCGGATGGCGCGGCAGCACCTCGTCCAGGTAGGCGATGAAGCGCGGCGCGTCCGGCAGGTACTTCGACTTGCCGTCGCGGTAGTGCAGGCGGGCGAAGATGCCGAGGATCTTCAGGTGGCGCTGGATACCCATCCAGTCGGCGTCGCGCAGGAACACCTCCAGCGCCGGTACCGGCACGCCGGCGACCAGCGCCCTTGCGTGGTAGCGCGTCAGCCAGCCGTCCACCCGCGCCAGCGGCCAGGACAGGAACGCGTCCTTGAACAGGCTCACCGGATCGTAGGCGACCGGGCCGCGCACGCAGTCCTGGAAATCCAGCACCGCCGGCCCCGGCCGCACCGGCATCAGGTTGCGCGGCATGAAGTCGCGATGGACCAGCACGCGGGCCTGGCCCAGCGCGTTGTCCATCAGCCGGCGTTGTACCAGCTGAAGTACTTCGGCCTCGCCGCAGTCCAGTTCGATGCCCAGGTGCCGGCGCAGGAACCATTCCTCGAACAGCCCGGCATCGCGCTGCAGCAACGCCTCCCCGAATTCGCCCATCCCGGCAGGCGGCGCGATCGCCTGCAGCCGCAGCAGCTGGTCGATGGCCGCATCGAACCACGCGTCGGCGCTGTCCGCGCCGATCACCTGGGCCAGGGTCGGCCCGCCGAGGTCTTCCAGCAGCAGGAAACCGTTGTCCACGTCGCGCGCCAGCACCCGAGGCACGCGCACGCCGCCGTTTTCGAGCAGGTCGCGCATGGACAGCCACGGGCGCACGTCCTCCAGCGCGGGCGGCGAATCCATCACGATCCGGCTTGGCCCGGTGCCCCCGCTGCGCCAGTAGCTGCGGAAGCCGGCATCGACCGAGGCGCGTTCCAGCGTGGCCCGCGGATCGCCGAGCGCGCCGCGGGCCCAGGCCAGGCGCTGGACTTCGCGGGCGGGGGCGGCCTGGCTGTCTACGGTCATGCGGTCGGATCGGTGCGGCGACGGTGATGGCACAGGGTAAACCGCGCCGCCGCCGGCCCGCGAGGGGCGCGGTGGGACCGCAACGGCGCGCGCGGCATGTGCGGTCGCGGAGTCGCCCGGAACGGAGAGCCCCGCATCGCGGGGCTCTCCGGACCTCGATGCCGTCGCCGGGATCAGGCCTTCTTCTTGCGCAGGACGCCGTAGAGGACCAGCAACACGATCGCCCCGACCACCGAGGCGATGAAGCCCGCCGGCTCCCCGGGCGCGTACCAGCCCAGTGCGCCGCCGATGAACCAGGCCAGCAGCGCGCCGGCGATGCCCAGCACGATGGTCCACAGCAGGCTGAGCCTGTCGTTGCCGGGCTTGAGTGCGCGGGCCAGCAGGCCGGCGATCAGGCCGATGAAGATCGTCCAGATGATGCCACCACCAAAGATCTGTTCCATGTGCAAACTCCGGTCGGGTGAGCGAGGGACTGGCCAAGGCTAGCGCACACCGTGTCCCGCCGCGTGTCCGGCCGGGATGGCGATGCCGCAAACGGAAAGCGCCGGGATGCCCCGGCGCTTCCAGTGTCTCGTGAAGGCGGCAACGGCCGCCTCAGCAGCACCCGTGCCCGCCGTGCGCCTGACCGCCGGCCACCGCGCCCACGCCGGTGGTTTCGCCGCGGACGCTGGCCAGATAGTGCTCGGCGATCACGTGCGACACGCACTGGGTGACGCGCTTGCCCATCGGGATGTGCAGGAATTCGTTGGGGCCGTGCGCGTTGGAGTGCGGGCCGAGCACGCCGGTGATCATGAACTGCGCGCCCGGGAACTTCTCGCCGAGCATGCCCATGAACGGGATCGTGCCGCCTTCGCCCATGTACATTGCGGGCTTGCCGAAGGCGGCCTGCGAGGCCGCTTCGATCGCTCCGGTCAGCCATGGCGACTGCGCCGGCGCGTTCCAGCCGGTGGAGGCCTTCTCCAGGTCGAGTTCGACCTTGGCCCCGTTCGGCGGGTCCCTCAGCAGCACCTCCTTGAGCAGATCGCCGGCGCGCCTGCCATCCAGGGTCGGCGGCAGGCGCAGCGACAGCTTCACCGAGGTAAATGGACGCAGCACGTTGCCGGCCGAGGACAGCGGCGGCAGGCCATCCACGCCGGTCACCGACAGCGCCGGGCGCCAGGTGCGGTTGAGCACCAGCTCGGTGAGGTCGTCGGACATGGGCTTCATGCCGTCCAGGAACGGGAACTTGTCGAACACCTCGTCGCCCAGCACGCCGGCGACCTTGCCGGCCTGCTCCAGGCGCTCGGCCGGGACTTCGACGTACAGGCCCTCGACCCTGATCCTGCCGGTCGCTTCGTCCTCCAGCCGCGACAGCAGCTGGCGCAGCAGGCGGAAGCTGGACGGGACGATGCCCGAGGCGTCGCCCGAGTGCACGCCCTCGCTGAGCACCTTCACCGTCAGGTTGCCGCCGGCCAGTCCACGCAGCGAGGTGGTGCACCACAGCTGGTCGTAGTTGCCGCAACCCGAGTCCAGGCACACCACCAGCGAGGGCTTGCCGATGCGCGCGGCGAGGTGGTCGACGTAGGCGGGCAAGTCGTAGCTGCCCGATTCCTCGCAGGCCTCGATCAGCAGCACGCAGCGCGCATGCGGCACGCCCTGCTGCTGCAGCGCCTGGATCGCGGCCAGCGAGCCGAAGATCGCGTAGCCGTCATCGGCGCCGCCGCGCCCGTAGAGCCGGTCGCCCTTGATGACCGGCAGCCAGGGGCCCAGGTCGGCATCCCAGCCGGTCATCTCGGGCTGCTTGTCCAGGTGGCCGTAGAGCAGCACGGTGTCCTCGCCCGCGTCCGCGCCGCTGGCCGGGACCTCGGCGTAGATCAGCGGAGTACGGCCCTCCAGGCGGACCACTTCGACCTGCAGTCCGGGGATGGCCTGGGCCCTGGCCCACGACTGCATCAGTTCGACCGCCGCGTCCATGTGCCCATTGGCCTGCCAGTCCTTGTCGAACATGGGCGACTTGTTGGGGATGCGGATGTAGTCCACCAGTTGCGGGACGATGTCGTCGTCCCACTTTTCGGCGATGAATTTCTCTGCGGTGCGGGGGTCGAGCCGGGTGTTGTCCATGAGGGGTCCAGTGCGGAATTCCATGGGGTGATTCTACGCCCCCGCCTTCCCCCGGAAATTTCCTACAGGTGAACGGGCATGTGGCCGGTCGTCGGCGGCCGTGGCGGCGATGGGAACGGCGCCGGCGTCGCGCGAAACTGCCACGGCCGGCTGCGGACAGGACCGCGCCGGAGATCGATATCACCCAACAAGGAGCGTTGCCATGAAGCCGTTTTCCGTTTTGCTCAAGTCGCTGCTGCTGTCCATGCTGCTGATGGCCGGGAGCGCGTTCGCCGCCGACAAGGTCGACATCAACACCGCCGATGCGGCCCAGCTGGAAAAGATGCTGGTCGGGGTCGGTCCGTCCAAGGCCGACGCGATCGTCGAGTACCGCAAGGCCAACGGCCCGTTCAAGAGCGCCGACGAACTCGCCTTGGTGACGGGCATCGGGCTGAAGACGGTCGAGCGCAACCGCGACCTGATCGCGGTGGGCTCGGGCCATCCGGCGCCGGCCTCGGACAAGCCGGCCTCGGACAAGCCGGCCGCTACGTCCGCCAAGCCGGTCGCCCGGCGCTGATAGGTTCTGGCCGTTCTCCGGTGCGGGTTGCGTGACAGATGGACAGGCCGGGCGGTATGGACGCCGCCGACGGGCCGGGGACGGATCCAGAAGGTGCCGGTCCGCGCAGGGAAGCGCGCCGGCACCGGTCGCATGGATGCGACCGATGCGACGGCGGGGCGGGAAGCCGACAGGGAGGTATCCGTCGTCCGGTGCTGCACAGGACGTGCAGCCGGACGGCGACTTCACCGGCCGGTTGCGTGGCCTGGGGCAGAATGCAGCCATGACCGACCGCGCCGTTCTCGCGATTCCGGCCAACGAGTACCGGCGCACGCGCTGGCGCAACGGCCGTGGCTGGACCCGCGAGGTCCTCGCAGTCCCCGGGGGTGATGCCTGGGAACTGCGCCTGTCCATCGCCGAACTCGATGCGGTTGCCGACTTCTCGCCGTTTCCCGGGGTGGAGCGCGAACAGGTACTGCTGCAGGGCAACGGACTGCGCCTGCATTTCGACGACGGGGAACAGGTCGATCTGCTGCCACCGCACCAGCGCCTGCGCTTCGACGGCGAAAGGCCCGTCACCGGCATTCCGCTGGAGGGCCCGGTGCAGGTGTTCAACGTGATGTGGCGCCCGGCCACCGTGGCGGTGACGGTGCTGCATCGCCCGCTCGTCGGCGGCATGTGGTGTTTCGGCGATCCCGCCACGTCCTGGGCGGTCCACCTGCTGTCGGGGTCGGCGCGGATCGGCTGCGATGGGCAGGAACCGGCCGCGCTCATGCAGGGCGACACCGCTTGGCTGGCAGGCACCGGTCGGCGGCGCTACGCGATCGAAGGCGCCGGCGAGGCGCTCCTGGTCCGGGTGCGGCCGGCGGGGAGCGATGATGGATCGATCCCTGTTTCGGGCGAATTTCAGTAGACGTCGCGGCGGTAACGTCCTTCGATCCGCAAGGCATCGCGTCGCGCTTCGCCGAGCACGGTGGCGAGCACGGCATCGACCGCCGGGGCCATGCCGGCCGCACTGCCGCAGACCAGGATCGAGGCGCCGCGGTCCACCCATTCGACCAGCTCGTCCGCCGCCGCCTGCAGCCGGTGTTGCACGTACTCGGGCCTGTCGACTGCCCGCGAGAATGCCAGGTCGACGCGTTCCAGCCAGCCTTGCGCCTGCCAGCGGCGGATCTCCCCGGCATACGGGCGATCATGGTCCGGACTGCGCTCGCCGAACAGCAGCCAGTTGCCGCCGGCGCCGGCCGCGATACGCGCCTGCAGGTGCGCACGCAGGCCGGCGATGCCAGTGCCGTTGCCGACCAGCACCAGCGGACGGTCGATGGGAGGGGGATGGAAACCGGGATTGCGGCGCAGGCGCAGGTCGATCGCCTGTCCGGGCTGGGCGCCATCGCACAGCCAGCCGCTGCCGAGGCCCGGGCGTCCATCCGGACCGTCCATGCGTCGGACCAGCAGGCGCATTGCGCGCTCCGCGGGAATCGATGCGATCGAGTATTCCCGGTGCGGCAGCGGTTGCAGGCGTTCGGCCAGCTCCCATGCGGCAAGGCCCTGGACCGCCTGCACGGATGGCAGTCGCGAGCGCGCGAGAAGCATGGCCAACGGCTCGTGGCGGTTCCTGGCCTGCACGACGGTGTCGCCGGCCAGTTGCAGGGCAGCGAGCAGCTCCCGTACCTGATCCGGCGGATTTCGCGGTCCGATCTCGGCGATGTCGCCCGCCTGCCAGTCCGGCAACTTTCCGTCCAAGGGCTCCAGTGCCAGGTCGAACACCGGAGCGCCCGGGCTGCCGGCGTTCACCTGGCTGCGCGACCGTAGCAACCACGATTCGTAGGCCGGAGGGCTCCAGTCCGGCAGATCGGTCAGGCCGCCGATCCGGCCGACCTCGTACTGCCAGTGGCGCAGCGTGGCCTCGTCGGCGTTGTCGACTTCGACCGGATCGAATAGCGGCATGGCGCCCCGTGCGCGCAGCCATTCGTCGAGTTGCCGGCCGAAAGCGCAGAAGTGCTGGTATTCGCGATCGCCGAGCGCCAGCAGTGCGTATTCCAGTCCGGCCAGCGCAGGCGCCTGCGGCATGGTCCGTTGCAGGAAGGCGAGCGCATGGTCGGGTGGGTCGCCTTCGCCGGTGGTGCTGGCGAGGAACAGGGCGCGACGCGTGCGGCCGAGCAGTGCCGCGTCCACCGCATCCAGCGGCAGTGCCAGGACCGGCACGCCCGCATCGCGCAGCATCGCCGCGCTGCGCTCGGCCAGCACCTGCGCGAAGCCGGTCTGGCTGGCCCACGTGACCAGCAGGGGCGACGCGCCGTTGCCGGCGATGGATTCCGCCTCGACGACGCGTCGACGACGGAGCAGGAGGGTGCAACCGGCGAGATAGGCAACCAGCGCCAGTCCAGCCATCCACCAGCGCCGCGGTTGCGGCTGGGCCGGCCACCACGCGTCGTCGTGCAGCGGCAGCAGCAGGCAGGCGCCAAGCACCAGCAGCGCAAGCAGGCCAAGATTGCCGGGCAGCGCCCACGGCACGCGCGATGCGGGAATATCGCCGGCGTCGCTCATGCGGCCAGGTGCGCTTCGAAGGCTTCGGTCATCGATTCGCGCAGGACGCCGCCGTCCCGGGCCACGAAGCGGGCCGCCAGCCGTCGCGCGCGCGCGAACTCCAGGCCCGCTGTCGGACCCATCACGGTCAGCGCCGTCGCCCAGGCGTCGGCATGCATGGCATCGCCCGCGACCACGGTGACCGAGGCGGCCGCGTCGGCCACCGGCATGCCGGTGCGCGGGTCGATGGTGTGTGCGTAGCGGCGGCCGCCTTGTTCGAAGCGGTGCCAACGGTCGCCGGAGGTGGCTACGGCGGCATCCTCGAGCCGAAGCACGCGCGGCGGCAGTTCGTCGGCCGCCGCGTCGCCGTCGGCGGCCGACTCGACCAGCACCCGCCACGGTTCGCCATCGGGCTTGCGCCCGCAGGCACGGATCTCGCCGCCGATCTCGACCAGTGCGCTGGCGATGCCGCGCGCGCGCAGATGCCCGGCGACCTGGTCGGCGCCATAACCCTTGGCGATCGCCGACAGGTCCAGCTGCAGATTGCCGGGCTGCAGCAGTTCGCGCCCGTCGGCGCTGCGCTGCAGGCGCCGCCAGCCGCCGCGCGCGAGTTCGCGTTCGATCTCACCGGCAGCCGGCACGCGTCGCGGCGCGCCGGTGCTGCCGAAACCCCACAGGTCCACCAGCGGACCCACGGTGGGATCGAACGCGCCTTCGCTGGCCGCGGCGACCTCGATGGCGCAGTCGAGTACCGTGGCGAACTCCTCGGGCAGGCGTTGCCAGCTCCCGCCCGCGGCACGGCGGTAGCGGCTGATGTCCGAACCGTCCTCCCACGTGCTCATCTGCGCCACGATACGGTCCAGTTGCGCCTGGATGCCGGCATGCAGCGCGTGCAGGTCGGCGCCGGCGCGCACGGCCACGCGCGCGCTCCAGCGCGTTCCCATGCTTTCGCCGCCGAGGCTGGCGAGGCTGTCCAGGGCCGTCCGTTCCACTGCGGATGCGTCAGGCGCTTACTGCGGCAGCACTTCCAGCGTGGCCACGTAGCTGAGGCGACGCTGCCCGGCCTGCGGCAGGCTGGTCTTGTCGTCCTCCCGTGTGGCTTCCAGCCAGTACATGCCGGCTTCGGGCCAGGTGACGGCGAATTCGCCCTTCGCATCGGTCACCACCTTGATCTCGTCCTGCGCGTTGCGGTAACGGGTTTCGCCACGCACGATCTCGAACTCGACGCCCTCGGCCGGTTCGCCGTCGACCAGCAGGCGGAACCTGGCCGCTTCGCCGGCGAACAGGTCGTTGGGATGGGTCAGCGGGACCAGTTCCATGCCCTCGCCGGTGGTCTTCAGCGCGGTTTCGTTGGGCGAGCCGTTGGTGACGAAGGTTTCCACGCGGCCGACGCTCTGCGAGATCTTCAGGTTCTTCGCGTCCTTCGGCACTTCGGTGGCGAATGACGCCGGCGTGCCGCGCCAACGCTTCGGCTTGCCGTCTTCTTCCCAGCTTCCGGACAGGCCGCTGTTGACCACCGCGATGCGGTAGGTGCCCGGCTGGGTGAGCTGCACGTCGAACGTATTGCGGTACTGGCCGGTCGCCATGTTCTGCGGTTCGATCCGGCTGCCGTCCGGCGCGGTGATGGCCAGGTTGTCCAGGCGCAGAGGCACGTGGTTGAAGTAGAACAAGTCGTTGGACACCGCCGCGTCCACCGTGATCCACGGATCGGTGCCGGCGAGCACGGTCTGCGACGGGCGCAGCCAGGCCTTGTGCGCCGCGGCGGTGAACGGGACGGCCAACGAGGCAATGGCGGCGGCGAGGATCAGGGAACGTTTCATGTAAACCTCCGGAAGTGTCCGCAACGGGTGCGGTGGATGCGGTTGCATCCGTGTGCGTGGTTGTCCGTGCGCAGGCTCAGGGCTTGACCGCCAGGCCGACGGCACCCAGTTCGCTGCTGCCCTGGGCCTGGCCGGATTGCGGCGTTTTGGCCGGCCAGTAGAACGGCACCTTCACCAGTTCGCGTCCGCCGACTTCGCGCGCCGCCTCGACCACCAGCGTGTACTCGCCGGGCGCCAGGTCCTTGAGTTGCGGCTGCGCGTCGGTGAAGGACAGCACGTGCGTGCCGACCGGCCGGGTCGGCCCGGTGACGCCGTCCACCGGCACCTGCAGCGTGCGGCCCGACTTGCGCCACCACTGGCGCAGGTCCGGCAGCCATTTGGTGCCGTGCCCCTCGGCGGTGTCCTTCATCTGGTACCAGACCGCCAGGTTGCCGGCGACCTTCTGGTCGGCGCCCTCCAGCCAGATGGCCACGTAGGGGCGGTGGTACTCGGCGACGTTGAGCTTGGGGATCTCGACGTTGATCTCGAGTTCGGCCGCGTAGGCCGGGAGCGTCAGCAGGCCGCTGACCGCGATGAACAGCTTGGCGCGCATGGAACGGACCTCGTCAGTGGATGAAGAGCAGCATGAGCAGCAGCGGCACGAGCAGGCCCAGGCCGACCAGCGGCCAGGTCAGGCGCCGTTGCCGCGCGTGCAGGTGCAGCAGGAACAGCCCGGTGATGCAGAACACCAGGCAGGCGATGGCGAATACGTCGATGAACCAGCCCCAGGCCGGCCCGGCGTTGCGGCCCTTGTGCAGGTCGTTGAGATAGGACACCCAGCCGCGGCCGGTACGCTCGAATTCCACCGCACCGGTTTCACGGTCGATGCTCAGCCAGGCATCGGCACCGGGCGAAGGCATGGAGACATAGGCTTCCTGCGGGGACCATTCCGCCGCGCGCCTGCCCAGCGACACATCCAGCGTATCGCCCAGCCACGCCGCCACCTCCGGCGGCAGCGGCGCGTTGCCTGCTTCCGGCGAACCGGCCAGCTGCGCGAGCAGGGGAGCGGGCAGTTCCACGGTGCGGTTGTCCACCTGTGGCTGGGCTTCGATCCTGGCCGCATGGTTCAGGGTGATGCCGGTGGCGGTGAACAGCAGCATCCCCACCAGGCATACCGCTGAACTGATCCAGTGCCACTGGTGCAGCTGGCGCAGCCAGAAGCCGCGGCGGCGCTGGGCGGAGACCGGATCGTGGCGGGCGGCTGGGCTGTCGGTCACGGCAGCCTCATACCTCGGCCCATTGGCGCAGCAGGTTGTGATAGACCCCGGTCAACTGGAGTACCGCCCCGGGTTCGGCGCCGCCGCGGCGGAGCGTCTCGATGGACGTATCCATTTCGAACAGGAGGCGGCGCCGGCTGTCGTCGCGGACCATGCTCTGCACCCAGAAGAACGATGCAAGGCGCGCGCCGCGGGTCACCGGAACGACCCGGTGCAGGCTGCTGGACGGATAGAGGATCAGATCGCCTGCCGGAAGCTTGACCTCATGCTCGCCATAGGTGTCGCTGACGACCAGTTCGCCGCCGTCGTACTCCTCCGGTTCGCACAGGAACAGGGTGCAGGACAGGTCCGAGCGGATGTGGCTGTATCCCGCTTCGCCGCCGGCGGCCATCACCGCGCCGTCGACGTGGAAGCCGTACTCGCCGCCACCGGTATACCGGTTGAAGCGCGGCGGCAGCGTGCGCAGCGGCAGCGCGGCGGCGAAGTACAGCGGGCTGCGGCCCAGCGCCGCGAGCACGACCTGGCCCAGTTCGGCCCTCATCGAAGAGGCGTCGGGCAATTGCTGGTTGCGCTTGACCTGCGCTCCCTGCACGCCGACGGTCTCGCGACCGTCGGTCCACTGTGCCGATTCCAGCGCCAGTCGCACACGGGCCAGTTCCTGGGCATTGAGTACCTGTGGCACGTGCAGCAGCATGGCTATCTCCCCGGTGGTGCCGGCGCGTCGCGCCCCGGCCACACGCATCAGAAACTGAAGTCCGCGCTCAGCAGGAACGTGCGCGGCATGCCGGGAGTGTAGCGGTAGCCGCTCTTGTTGATCGCAGCCACGTATTGCTTGTCGAACATGTTGAAGGCATTCAGGCGCAGCACGAAGCGTTCGGTGACGGCATACGAAGCCACCGCGTCCCAGACCGTGTACGACTTGGTGGTCTTGGGCGTGCCCGCGGCGCCATCGGTACCCCGGTGCATCTCGCCGGAATAACGCGCGCCGCCTCCCAGCGTCAGGCCGAAGGGGAAGCGGTAGGTGGTCCAGCTGGTGAACGCCTCGTCGGGGGTATAGGTCAGATTGGACGTGCCATCGGAGGTGATGACCGGTCCCTGGCTGACGCGCGTGTTCATGCGCGTATAGCCGGCCGATACGGACCAGTTCTCGGTGATGTTGCCCACCGTCGAAAGTTCGGCGCCCTTCACCCGCTTCTCGCCTTCCTGGTAGAAGCCGCCGGCGCCGTCGCTGATCACCTCGTTGTCGACGGTGGTCTGGAACAGGGCGAAGTTCACCGCCAGATCGTCGAGAACATCCCATTTGCTGCCGATCTCGAACGTTTCGGCTTCCTGCGGATCGTAGATCGGATTGTTGGCGTTGTTGGCCGATGCGCTCAGTTCCAGCGAGGACCCGCCGGGCGGCTGCTGCGAGATCGCGTAGTTGGCGTAGACGCTGACCGCCTCGGACGGCTTGTAGACCGCACCGAGCTTCCAGTTGAAGAGGGTGTCGGACGTTTCGGCATCGACCGAGGGCAGCACGGTGCCGGGCGGGTTGGTTCCGCAGTCGGGGCCGCCGCGGCCGCCGCAAGCCGCGGTGCTGCGGAATTCGGTGCTGTAGCGGTCCAGCCGCAGGCCGCCGGTCAACAGGAAGCGTTCGCCGAATTCGAGGGTATCGAACAGGTAGGCCGACCAGGTCGTGGTTTCGCCGCGGCTGCCGGCGCCGTTGTGGGCCCAGGTCAGGCCGTCGACGTTCCAGTCCGGGTCGTACAGATTGGCGGGCGGCCAGGTGGTGCCGCCGGTGGCGCCCAGGCCGCGGCTCTCCAGTTCCTCGCGCGCGAACTCAAGGCCGGTGCTCAGGTTGTGCTGCACGCTGCCGGTGGTGAAATCGGCGCGCAGGTTGAGCTGGTCGGTCAGGATCGTATTCGTCTGGTCCTTGAAGGTGGGCAGGCTGCGCGCGATGTAGTAGGTCGACAGGTCGTCCGGGTCGGTGTAGGTGATGTTGCCGGCCGGCCCGCCGGTGCCCATGAAGGCGGTCAGCAGGTAGTCCTGCTCCGTCTGTCCCCAGCGTGCGATGTTGCTCAGGCGCAGCGTCTCGGAAAAATCGTGCTCGATGCGGAAGGTGGCCATCTGCGCCGTCGCATCGTCATGGTCGTGCCGGGTGCCATAGAAATTGTCCGGATCGACCGGATGTCCGGCCAGTTGCTCCAGGCCGTCCTGCGGTTCCCAGCCGGGCAGGCCGATCGTGGGCACGCCGCCGTCCGGAACATTTTCCTGCTTCACATACAGCAGATTGAGCCAGGCGCGGGTAGGACCGTTCATTCCGAAACCCAGCGACGGCGCGATGCCCCAGCGCTTGTTGTTGACATGGTTTCGGCCGGCGACGTCGCTGTCCTGCCACATGGCGTTCAACCGCAACGCGCTGTCGCCCAAACCGTTGAGCGATTGGTTCCAGTCCGCAGTGGCCCGCTGCTGGCCGTCGTTGCCGGCCGTGAGCGTGGCGGACGTGGCATCCTGCGCAAGCGCCTGCTTGCTGACCATGTTGATCGCGCCGCTGGGCGCGGTGCGGCCATTGTCGGTGCCAGCCGGTCCCTTGACCACTTCCACCTGCTCGATGTTGAACAGGTCGCGCGAGACCGAGCCCAGGTCGCGCACGCCATCGACGAACAGGCTGCTGGATGTGTCGAAGCCGCGCATGTAGATGCTGTCACCGGTGGTGGTGTTGCCGTTCTCGCCCACGTAGAAAGTGCCTACGCCTGGGCTGTTGCGCAGCGCTTCGGTCAATGTCGTCGCGCCTTGCTGGTTGAACAGGTCCCGGGTGATGACCTGGATGGTCTGCGGGGTGTCCTGCAGGGTCTGCGTGAACTTGGGCGAAGAAGCGCGCTCGGCCTTGTAGCCGCGTACGCCCTTGACTTCCAATCCGTCCAGCGTGGTCGCATCGTTGCGCGCGCCGTCGGCGGCCGTGTCGGCCAGGTCCGCGGCCGCGGCGGGTGCGGCCAGGGCTAGGCCGGTGATCAGGGTGGCGGTAGCCAGGCTCGGCTGGGTGCGCTGACTGCCAAGGGTGTGTTTGCGGGTCCTGATGTGATTCATGGGGGTCCATTTCATGAAAGTAGGCGGTCCGCCTGGTCCCTGCTATCGGGCGGCGGAACATGAGGTGTCATCCGCCGGCGGGTGGATACGACCGCGCATGTTAATGAGATGGATTCCCATTTACAACACTGGCGTGGCCTTGGTGTGCGAAAAATGGGCCTTGGCGCCTACCCGCGGTCGTCGCGGGTCCAGACCCCGCCGTGCTCGAGCTTCACCGGAAACTTGGGTACCGGCGAATAGGCCGGGGCGCACAGGGCGCGGCCGTCGCGGATGTCGAAGCGGGCGCCATGCAGGATGCATTCCACACTGCCTTCGGCAGGGTCGATGGCGCCCGCGGACAATTCGAAGTCTTCGTGGCTGCAGCGGTCCTCGAGCGCGTAGAAGTCGCCGTCGAGGTTGAAGACCAGGATCGGCGTGCCAGTCACTTCGTCGAATACCGGCTTCATCTCCCCCGGCAACAGCTCGCCGGCCGGGCAGACGAAGGTCCAGGCCTGGCTCATGCCGTGGTTGCCATGCGCAGGTCCTTTTCCAGTACCTCGAAGCGCAGGTCGTCGCGCAGGGGAATGCCGTAGCGCTCGTCCCCATACGGGAAAGGCTTGCGGATGCCGGTGCGGACATAGCCACGGCGCTGGTAGAAGGCGATCAGTTCGTCGCGGACGTCGATCACGGTCATGCGCATGGCCGGCAACTCCCAGTCCTCGCGGGCGATGCGCTCGGCTTCGGCCAGCACGGCCTTGCCGACCCCGCCGCCCTGCCGGTCCGGGCGGACCGAGAACATGCCGAAATAACCGGCGCCGTCCTCCTCGGCCACGTGCGCGCAGGCGAGCAGGTCGCCGGCCCGTTCGGCCAGCAGGACCACGCTGCGCTGGCGGGCGATGTCGTCGCGCAGCACATCCGGGTCGATGCGCTGGCCATCGAGAATGTCGGCTTCGGTGGTCCAGCCCTGGCGGCTGGCGTCGCCGCGGTAGGCCGAGGTGACCAGTTCGACCAGGAAGGGGATGTCGGCCTCGTTGGCCGCGCGGAAAGCGAGGGAATCCATGCCGGCAATTCTAGCGCCGGGCCGGTCAGGCGACGAGCAGGCGCCGGGTCTTCTCCAGCGCGGCGGCGAAGCGCTCGATTTCCTCGTGGGTGTTGTAGAAGGCCAGCGAAGCGCGCAGGGTCGCGGCCACGCCGAAATACTGCAACAGCGGATGCGCGCAATGCTGGCCGGAGCGTACGGCGACGCCTTCCAGGTCCAGCAGCGTGGCCAGGTCGTGGGCATGGGCGCCGTCGACCAGGAACGAGATCACCGCGGCCTTGCCCGGCGCGGTGCCGAAGATGCGCAGGCCCGGGATGGCCTGCAGCGCCTCGGTGGCATGGGCCAGCAGCTCGGCCTCGCGCGCGGCGATACGTTCCATGCCGACCGACTCGAGGTAGTCGACCGCCGCGCCCAGGCCGATGAAGCCGGCGATGTTCGGGGTGCCGGCCTCGAAGCGGTGCGGCGGGTCGTTGAACACGGTGCCGTCGAAGCTGACTTCCCTGATCATCTCGCCGCCACCGAGGAACGGCGGCATCGCCTGCAGGTGCTCGCGTCGCGCCCATAACGCGCCGGTGCCGGTGGGGCCGCACATCTTGTGGCCGGTGATGGCGTAGAAGTCGCACCCGATCGCGGGCACGTCCAGCTTCAGGTGCGGCGCGGCCTGGGAACCGTCGACGACGGTGACGATGCCGCGGCGGCGCGCTTCGCGGCAGATCTCGCGGACTGGATTGACGGTGCCGAGCACGTTGGAGACGTGGGCGACGGCGAGCAGCTTCACGTCCGGCGTCATCGCCCTGTACAGCGCGTCCAGGTCGAGGCTGCCGTCGGGCAGGATCTCGGCGACGCGGATCTTCGCGCCGGTGCGCCCGGCGACCAGCTGCCAGGGCACGATGTTGGCGTGGTGTTCCATCCGCGAGACCAGGATGGTGTCGCCGGCCTTCAGCTGCGGCAGCGCCCAGGAATAGGCGACCAGGTTGATGGCGAAGGTCGTGCCGCTGCACAGCACCAGTTCGTCGCTGCGCACGCCGAGGAAGCGGGCCAGCTTGCCGCGGGCGCCCTCGTAGGCGTCGGTGGCTTCGGTGCCCAGCGCATGCACCGCGCGGCTGACGTTGGCGTTCTGGCGGCGGTAGAACTCGTCCTGCGAGGCGATCACCGGCAGCGGCTTCTGCCCGGTGTTGGCGTTGTCGAAATAGACCAGCGGCTTGCCGTGGACCTCGCGCATCAGCAGCGGGAAGTCGGCGCGCACCCGCGCCCAGTCGACGACGGCGTCGTGGGAAGCCAGCGCGGCATCGTGGACGGCGGCCGGTTGCAGGTTCATGCCGCATCCCCGGTGCCGAGCGAGGCCGCCAGCGCCGCGTCCAGGCGGGACAGCAGGAACTGGCGCAGGCCGTCGTCTCCGCCCTCGTCCGCGAGCGCAAACAGCGGCTCGCGGCAGAACGCCACGGTCAGCAGGCGTTGCGCCTGGGCTTCGGGCAGGCCGCGCGAGCGCAGGTAGAACAGGGCGTTGGCGTCGAGCTGGCCGACCGTGGCGCCGTGCGCGGCCTTGACCTCGTCGGCGTCGATCACCAGCACCGGCTGGGTGTCGATCTCGGCGTCGGCCGACAGCAGCAGGTTCTTGTTCGACAGGGCCGCGTCGGTGCCGTCGGCGCCGGGGCGGATGTCGATGCCGCCGTGGAAGACCACGCGGCTGCGGGCATCGGCGATGCCCCGCCAGAGCAGCTCGCAGGAGGTGTCGCGGGCGATGTGCTCGATGCCCAGGCGGGTGTCGACGTGGCGGCGGCCGTCGCCGAGCAGCACGCCGTTGGCGACCAGCTTGGCCCCGTCGCCTTCCAGGCGCACGTTGAGTTCGTTCCGGCTCAGGGCCGCGCCCAGTTCCAGGTCGATGCGCTGGTACCGGGCCTCGCGTGCCAGCACGGCGTCGGTGCGGGCGAAACGGGTGGCGCGGACGGCGTCGGCCTGGATACGCGCATGGCGGACCACTGCGCGCTGGCCCACGTGCAGGTGCAGGACATCGTTGCCCAGGTGGGCATGGTCCCCGGCGGCGAGCTGGTGCTCGACCAGGTCCAGGCGCGCGTCCTCGCGCAGGTCGACGAAGTGGCGCAGGTGCCAGGCGCGGTCGCCGTCCTGCGGCACGCCGACGAAGACCAGGTGCAGGGAAGTGGCGACCCGCACCCCGGATTCCACGCGCACTACCACGCCTTCGTCGGCCAGGGCGGCGTTGGCGCGCGCGAACACGTCGGCGCGTCCGTCGTAGCGGCGCAGAATGAAATCGATGTCGCGCGGCTCGCCCCGGGCGAGGGTCTGCGAGAGCGGCTCGACCGCCACGCCACCGGGCAGGCCGGACAGGTCGCTGTGGGCCGCGACGAAGCGGCCGTTGGCGAACACCAGGCGCGGCGCGGGAATGGCGTCCAGCAACGCGGCGTCGAACGCCGGCGGCGCCGGGTCGGCCGGTGCGAACGCGCGGCGCTCCAGGGTGCGCAGCGGGGTGTACTTCCAGGCTTCCTCGCGCGGGCCGGGCAGGCCGTCGGCGAGCAGGGCGTCGAGCGCCTGGCGGCGGCCGTCGCCCAACTGCTGTGTGTCGGCGTCGCGCAGCGTGGCGAACGCCTCGCGGAACGAGTCGAGCAATGCGCCCATCAGGCGGTCGCCTCCGGCGCGATGCGGTCCTTCAGCCAGGCATAGCCGTGCTTCTCCAGCTCCAGCGCCAGTTCCGGGCCGCCGCTTTCGACGATGCGGCCGTCGGCGAGCACGTGGACCACGTCGGGTTTGATGTAGTCGAGCAGGCGCTGGTAGTGGGTGATGACCAGGAACGAGCGGTCGGGCGAGCGCAGCGCGTTGACGCCGTCGGCCACGGTCTTGAGCGCGTCGATGTCCAGGCCCGAGTCGGTCTCGTCCAGGATCGCCAGCCTGGGCTCCAGCACGGCCAGCTGGAAGATCTCGTTGCGCTTCTTCTCGCCGCCGGAGAAGCCCTCGTTGACGCCGCGGTGCAGCAGCTCGTCATTCAGGTGCAGCACGGCCAGCTTCTCGCGCACCCGCTTGAGGAACTGCATCGAGTCAAGCTCGGTTTCGCCGCGCGCCTTGCGCTGGGCGTTGAGCGCGCTGCGCAGGAAGTAGGTGTTGTTCACGCCCGGAATCTCGACCGGGTACTGGAAGGCCAGGAACACGCCTTCGGTGGCACGCTGCTCCGGCTCCAGTTCCAGCAGCGGCGCGCCTTCGAACTCGACGCTCCCGGCGGTGACCTCGTAGCCCTCGCGCCCGGCCAGGATGTTGCCCAGGGTGGACTTGCCGGCGCCGTTGGGACCCATGATGGCGTGCACTTCGCCGGGCTTCACGTCCAGCGACAGGCCCTTGAGGATTTCCTTGCCGGCGACGCTGGCGTGGAGGTTTTCGATCTTCAGCATGATGGTTTCCATGGAGCGGGCAGGCCCGCCATTGATTTCGAATGCGTTTGCGCGCGGCCAACACGCCGCGGCGGGCGTCAGCCGACGCTACCTTCCAGCGACACTTCCAGCAGCTTCTTGGCCTCCACCGCGAATTCCATCGGCAGCTCGCGGAAGACCTGCTTGCAGAAGCCGTCGACGATCAGCGACACCGCGTCTTCCGGGCCCAGGCCGCGCGAGCGGCAGTAGAACAGCTGGTCGTCGCTGATCTTGGAGGTGGTGGCTTCGTGCTCGACGGTGGCGCCCGGGTTCTTCACCTCGATGTAGGGGAAGGTGTGGGCGCCGCACTGCTTGCCGATCAGCAGGCTGTCGCACTGGGTGTAGTTGCGCGCGCCGTCGGCGTTGCGGTCGACCTTGACCAGGCCGCGGTAGGTGTTCTGCCCGCGCCCGGCACTGATGCCCTTGGACACGATCTTGGACTTGGTGCGCTTGCCGACGTGGATCATCTTGGTGCCGGTGTCGGCCTGCTGGCGGTGGTGGGTCAGCGCCACCGAGTGGAACTCGCCGGAGGAGTCGTCGCCCAGCAGCACGCAGCTCGGGTACTTCCAGGTGATGGCCGAACCGGTCTCGACCTGGGTCCAGGTGACCTTGCTGCGCGCGCCGCGGCATTCGGCGCGCTTGGTGACGAAGTTGTAGATGCCGCCGACGCCGTTCTCGTCGCCCGGGTACCAGTTCTGCACCGTGGAGTACTTGATCTCGGCGTCGTCCAGGACGACCAGCTCCACCACCGCGGCATGCAGCTGGTTCTCGTCGCGCATCGGCGCGGTGCAGCCTTCCAGGTAGGAGACGTAGCTGTTCTCCTCGGCGATGATCAGGGTGCGTTCGAACTGGCCGGTATGGCCGGCGTTGATCCGGAAATAGGTGCTCAGCTCCATCGGGCAGCGCACGCCCCTGGGGATGAACACGAAGCTGCCGTCGGAGAACACCGCCGAGTTCAGCGCGGCGAAGTAGTTGTCGCCATGCGGGACCACGCTGCCGAGGTACTTCTTCACCAGTTCCGGGTGCTCGCGGATCGCCTCGGACATCGAGCAGAAAATGACGCCCTTCTCGGCCAGTTCCTTGCGGAAAGTGGTGCCGACGCTGACCGAATCGAACACCGCGTCCACCGCCACGCCGGCCAGCTTGGCCCGCTCGTGCAGCGGCACGCCGAGCTTGTCGTAGGTGTCCAGAAGCTCCTGCGGCACCTCGTCCAGCGAGGCGTATTTCGGGCCCTTGGGCGCGGAGTAGTAGCTGATCGCCTGGAAGTCGATCGGCGCGATCTTCAGCTTGGCCCAGTGCGGCACCGGCATGGTCAGCCAGCGGCGGTAGGCGTCCAGGCGCCAGTCGGTCATCCACTCCGGCTCGTCCTTCTTCGCCGACAGGGCGCGGATCACGTCCTCGTCCAGGCCGGGCGGCAGCGAGTCGGATTCGATGTCGGTGACGAAGCCGGCCTCGTAGCGGCGACCCAGGCGTTCGAGGATCTCGGCGTTCTGCAGGGGCGTTTCGGGTGCGGTGGCGGTGTCGATTTCGGTGGCCATGGGGCTGCCTAGGGGTTCAGCTGGCGACGCGCACGGCGATCTCGCGCCGGCGTGTCGGAGTGTCGGGGGAGGGCGGGTGCAGCATCTGCGCCAGGGTCACCCCGCGCAGGGCGTCTGCGACCACGTCGTTGATCAGGCGCCAGTTGGCGCGCACGCCGCACTGGTGGGCGATGCCGCAATGGCTGTCGTGCTGGCTGCACTCGGTCATCGCCAGCGGGCCTTCCATCGCCTCGACGATCTCGATCAGGCTGATCCGGCCGGCGTCGCGACTGAGCCGGTAGCCGCCGTGCACGCCGCGCAGCCCTTCGACCAGGCCGGCCTGGGCCAGCGGCTTGAGCAGCTTGCTGACGGTGGGCTGTTCCAGCCCGGAATGCTCGGCCAGCTCGGCCGCGCTCAGCACCTGGCCCTGGCGCGCGGCGAGCACGGTCAGGACCACGGTGGCGTAATCGGTCAGCTTGGTGACGCGGAGCATGGCGGGGCGGGGTAGTGAAAGCGTACCGAAATTGTACGCTTTTGGCTCCGCCCGGCCAAGCCGGCCGGGCGACCCGGCCGGCGGTGCTTCAGTGCGGTTCAGCGGCCGTGGCGATCCCGGCAGCGGGCGCGGGTGGCAGGACCAGGGCCAGGTAGGGCGGCGGCGGGGTCTGTCCAGGCGGCAAGGCGTCGGGCGCGCGTTCGCCGGCCGGGCCGAGGCCGCGGATGAAGTGGTACAAGGCGCGGCGGTCGTCCTCGCTCATGGCCCGCAGCGCGAAGTCCGGCATGATCGGCCTGGCGCGCAGATGGGCGCTGTACTCCAGCCACTGGGCCTCGCTCATGTCCTGCATGCGCAGGCGCAGGTTGGTGGCGTAGGTGGTTCCCCACGGTCCGGTATAGCCCAGCGGTGCCGAGCCGGTCAGCCACTGTTCCCTGGGTACCTCGCCCTGGCGCTCGGCGTAGCCGGCGGTATGCAGTCGTTGCAGCCGGCCACGCGGACCAGGTATTCGCCGCGGGCGGCCAGGTCGACGGCGGGCGCAGGCGGAACCGGTGACGACGCCGGCGTGGAAGTGGCGAACTGGCACGCGGCCAGCAGGAACGGAACGGTCGGGATCAGGCAGGCGCGCAGGGCCTGGCGGGCATGGCTGGCTTGCATGGAAAAACTCGCGGTGAAGGGTGACGGTGGTGGGAATACGCCGATCACGGCCGCCCGAGGACAGCGGAAACGGAGGCCATGGCGCCGGTCACGGTGACTTCCTTCAGGGGCGGAAACGGCCGGCCGCCGCGCGCGTTCGACCGGCATTGCGTTGCGGCGGGCTTGGGCTGCGCGCCCGCATGCGCCAGAATCGGCGCTCGCCCACAGTCCGGAACGCGCATGCCCCGCAAGATCGTCGCCAGGAAGTCGCCCATCCACGGCAACGGCGTTTTCGCCGTGGCGCCGATCCGCAAGGGCGAGCGCATCATCGAGTACAAGGGACGCCGGCGCAGCCACGAGCAGGTCGACAACGATGCCGGCGGCGACGTCGACAGCGGCCACACCTTCCTGTTCACCCTCAACGACGATTGGGTGATCGATGCCAGTTACGAGGGCAACGACGCGCGCTGGATCAACCACAGCTGCGATCCGAACTGCGAGGCGGTGATCGACGAGGACGACGGCGGCGACGGCCGCAAGGACCGCGTCTTCATCGAGGCGATCCGCGACATCGCCCCGGGCGAGGAACTGGCCTACAACTACGGCATCACCCTGGCCGAGCGCCACACGCCGCGGCTGAAGAAGATCTGGGCCTGCCTGTGCGGCTCGCCCAAGTGCACCGGGACCATGCTGCAGCCCAAGCGCTGAGCGGACTCAGGGCGCCAGGCCGCCGACCTCGCGGTTGAAGGTCACCACCAGCCGGCCGTTCTCGATGCCGGCCGATTCCACCTGCAGGTCGCCGAGCAGCGCGGCGATCGCCGGCTCGATCCGGTACACCGGCTGGCTGCGGGCGTAATCGGCCAGCCAGGCGCTGAGCAGCTCGCGGTTGCCGTCGCTCAGTCCCTCGCCGCCACCGGCGGCGTGGAAGGCGTCGATCCGCGGCTGGTCGAGGAAGAATGCCCTCTGCGCCGTGTCGTAGCGCAACGCGCTGGTGAGGGCCACGTTGCCCATCGGCACCGGCGCGGCGCCGGCGGTGGCCACGGCCAGGTCGAAGGCCAGGCGCATGCGGGTTCCGGCGGGGATGGCCAGCCTGGGCTGCGCGGCGGTCACCTCGAGCAACCCGCCCAAGGCGTCCTGGGTCACCGGGAAGCGGCTGTCGAGGAACTGCTGCGCATCGTCCTGCGCCACGCTGACGCGGCGGCCTTCGATCTGCGGCTCTGCCTGGAGCGACGGACTGGAGGCAAACAGCAGGCATGCGCACAGCAGCCACGACAGCGGGGAGCGGGATCGCATGGGAGGACTCCGACCGGAAACGGAATCCATCTTGACCGTACCGTTGCTGGACCGGGGATGAAGGCTCAGTCCAGCACGGGCTGCAGCGAGGCGGAGGTGATTTCCCAGCCCTGGCCATCGATGCGTGCACGCAGGCGGTACCAGCCGTGCAGCTGGCGGGTACCGTCGCCGGTGTCCAGGCGCAGCCGGACCGGAACTTCGAATGCACGCGGCGGCGATTCCCGGTCCAGTGCCTTCGGCGCGTCGTTCAGGATGCGCATGCCGCGCAAGTCGGCGACCCCGCGCAGCACTGCGTCGCCGGCGGGGGAGCCGGGCCTGCCGTCGGACCAGAACGCGTCCGCAGCGCTGCGGTCGGCGCGCGGCAGGACGCCGAGATAGGCGTGCAGAGTGGACGCGGCCTGCTGCGCGGCGTTCGAAGCCGCCCGCGCGGCGACGGCGGCGGCGACAGTGTCCGTGGATGCGGCGTCTTTCTGTCCGCCGGCAGCCGCGGCATCCTGCGGCGGCGCGGCCGTTGCTTCCGCATCGGGCTGGCGCTGGCAGGAACAATGTGCCAGGGGAAGAACGAGGAGGAGCAGCAGCCAGTGGCGCATGCGCGGGCCATCGTCGTGGAGTGGCGGCAGCATACCGCCAGCCCGTCGTCGCGTCCGGCTCCGGTCAGGCCTGGCCCGCCTCGATCCGCTCCAGCAGCGCCGCCAGCGGCACGCGCAGGTCGCGCAGGGGATCGGTCGCGGTATCGTGCGGGCGGCGCGCGAGCGCATCGAGCAGGCGCGCGCCGACCACCAGCGCGATGCGTTCGTCGCCGCTGAATCCGGGCAGGCGCTGGCTGCCTTCGATCAGGCGCATCCAGTCCTCGCCGCAGGCCTGGTCGAATTCGATGCTGCAACGGCCGCTGCAGGGCAGGCCATCGCGCTGGACCGGAGTGACGGTGACCCGGTATCGGTGGGGTGATGAAGCCATGACTGACAATCGCGTCGGGGGACGCCACCAAGATAGGTCCGGCACGCGCCGGCAGCGAGGGCTGCGGCCACGATGGACCGTTCCACGCGCCGGAAAGGCCATTCAGCGCCGGGCATGCATCCGCGGCAAGGGATCCAGCGCACCGTCGCGGCCATAGACGCCGTAATGCAGGTGCGGCGGCGTGGTCCGCGCGTTGCCGGTGTTGCCTACCGTGCCCAGCGGCGTGCCCGGCTGGACGAGGTCGCCTTCGGCCAGTCCGGTCGCCCAGTCGTCCAGATGCGCGTAATAGTGCCGTTCGCCTGCCGGGCCGAGGACCCAGACCTGGCGCCCGCCCAGGCCCCGGTCGCGGATCGACAGCACGATGCCGCGGGTGGCACTTAGTACCGGCGTGCCGCGCGCGGCGAAGATGTCCACGCCAGCATGGGTGCGATGGCTGCCGCGCGGGGCACCGAACGTGTCGGCGATCTGCCGCGGCGCCACGCCCTGCACCGGAACCGGCAGCAACTCTGGGGGCGGCATCCGCGACAGTTCCCACAGCGTGCGTGGCCGTTCGAGCAACGGCTGGCGCCAGAGCCAGCCTGCGCCCACTGCCAGCAGCCAGAACAGCAGGGCGGCCAGCAGCATCCCCGACAGTGCCTGGGCGAATCGCGTGGAGCGGGAACGGGATCGTCCGGAGTCGGGCGCCTGCATGCGGCCAGTATCGCGCCGGCGGTGCATGGCCGGCGTGGAGCCGCGGCAGATGAAGCATGGCCCCAGGAGCAGGAGCTAAGGGCGTCTGGTTTGGCCGGCTTCGGTGGGAGCCGCGGCAGTACGGGGGTATGGCGCATCGGCTGGCTGCGGCGTCCTGCCTCCGACAGCCGAGCGCAGCACATCCCTGTGCTGCTTGCGCCATACCCCCGCACTACCGCGTCTTTCCGGCGCGTTGAGGGTGTGGCTTCGTTCCTGGCATGGGCGCCTTTGCGGGCCCGCTGTCGCGTCGACTTTGCCTGCCCTCGTAGAGCGGGGCTTGCCCCGCTGCCTTTGCGGTTACCGGACGAAAGCAGCGGGGCAAGCCCCGCTCTACGAATGTCCGGGTTCCAAGGCTCCGCTTTCCCCCGATCGAAGCCACACCCTCAACGCCACCGGAGGACGTCGTGCCCTGGGGGTCTGGCGCAAGCAGCACACGGATGTGCTGCGCTCGCTCGTCGGAGCCATGGACGGCGGAGCCGAGCGATGCGCCAGACCCCCAGGGTGCGGCGGCCCCGTCCGAAGCCAGCGCTTTCGCTCTAAACCCCCCCAGCAAGCTTCGGCCCCGTCCGGAGCCAGTGCTTTTTTCGCTCTCCACCGACTGCACGGGCCGCAGCGTCCAGAGCCTGCCTGCCCAGCATCCTGGCCACCACGGAGAGGCAGTCCTTGTCCCTGCTTCCGCGCAATCGGGCGAAGAACCAAAAAAACGGGGCGGCATCGCTGCCGCCCCGTCGGGAAAGCGTGGGATCTCGCGCCAATCAGGCCGCGGCGTCCTTGAGCTTCTTCAGCGGACGCACCTTCACCTTGACCGAAGCCGGCTTGGCGGCGAACCACTGCTCTTCCTTGGTGAACGGGTTGATGCCCTTGCGCTTCGGCTTGGCCGGCACCTTGACCGAGGTGACCTTGAACAGGCCCGGCAGGGTGAAGCTGCCCGCGCCCTTCTTGCTGATCGCGCCGGAGACGGCGTTCTCGACCGCAGCCAGCACGGCCTTGACGTCCTTGGCGGCCACGCCGCTGGCCTCGGCCAGGTGCTTGACCAGGGCGGACTTGCCCAGCACTTCCTTCAGCGGTTTGGCGGCAGCCGGAGCCGCCTTCTTCGGAGCGGCCTTCGCCGCTTTCGGCGCGGCCTTCTTGGCGGCCGGCTTCTTGGTGGTCTTCGCCATAACTTTCCTGTTCCGTTCGATATGGGTGGTTTGGGTCACCGACGGGGTCGGCAAGGCGAATGTAGGCCATGCGCGGCCCGCCGCCAAGAGGAAAAACAGGAAAAATCACCGCAAATGCGATCCGGCGGCGCGGCCGCGCCGCGCCGTCCCCAGGATCAGCGTCCGGCGGCGATGTCCTCCGCCCGCCGGATCCGCTTGCGTTCGGCCACCTTTTCCCCGGCTTCCCGCTCGCGCGCACCGGCCACCATCTCGGTCAGCCAGCCGACCAGGACATCGGTATAGGCCTTCTGCTGGGGCTTGCCGGAGAAGGCATGGTCGGCGTCGGCGATGCGCCGGCGGGTCAGCGACCGCGCCCTGGAAAAGGCGGCGGCGTAATTCTCGGTCACCGGGTGCGGCACGATCTCGTCGTATTCGGCCTCGACCAGCAGCACGTCGCCGTCGAACCCGTGGCAGGCGGCCAGCGCGCGGTTCTCCTGCCACGAGGTGGCGCGGCGGCGGAACGCGGCCAGGTCCGGATCGTCGTGCAGGCGCCGCTTGGGCAACTCCCAGCCTGCATCCTTGTAGAGCGCCGGCGAGCGCAGCGCCAGCCAGCGCACCGGCCGCAGGCCGGTCAGCAGGCTGGCCAGGTAGCCGCCGTAGCTGATGCCGACTACGGCGACCGCGGCCGGATCGACCGCCGGTCGCGACACGAACCAGTCGTAGGCGGCCAGCAGGTCCGCCAGGTTCTGCGGCCGGCTCACCGTTTCCCACTGCGCGGCGGTGCGTTCATGCCCGCGCAGGTCGAAGGTCAGGCAGACGCAGCCGACGCCGGCGGCCTGGCGCGCGCGGCCCAGGTCGTGTTCCTGGCTGCCGCCCCAGCCATGCACGAACAGCACGCCCGGCAAGGCGGGCGCCGGCGAGAGCAGGGTTCCGTTGACCTGTTCTTCCCCGACGCCGATCTCCACCGGGTCAAGCCGGATTTCCATGGGCACCCTCCACCAGTGCGTACTTGAGCACGGGCCCGCGCGCGGCCGAAGGATCGTGGAAGTGCACTTCGGCGCCGCGCGGGGCGACATGCGCAGGATCGTGCGACTCGTGGCAGGAGACGTCCAGCACCGTCGGCGCGTCCGCCGCCAGCAACGCCGCCAGCGCGACGATCTCGGCCGGGGATGCGCCGCCCATCCGCCACGACTGCTCCAGCACGCCGCAGCGCCACATGCCGTGCGCATCGTGGCCGGCGACGACGTCGTAGTTGCGGCGCGAAGCGAAGAAGCCCGGATAGGCGGCGGCCACTGCCGCGTCGTAGCGGCGTGCATGGCGCAGCGCGGTGCGCTCGGCCGGATCGGCGGCGACCGCTTCCAGCGCATCGAGCCCACCCCGCACCGCTCGCAGGCGGGAGCCGCCGTAGACCGCATTGCCGCGCACGTCCTCGATCTGGCGTTGGGTGCCCAGGTACGCCAGGCGGCGTCCGCCGATGTGCAATTCGCCTACGCTGAGGGTCGTCGCTTCTTCCAGGTGCTGCTCCAGCACGACGCCGTGGCGCCGGATGGCATCCGGATCCAGCGCGGCGACCAGGTCGCGCAGCGCCTCCGCGTCGGCGACAAGATGCTGGCCGTTGCCGCCCCGTGCCTGGGGTTCCTTCAGCCGGACCGCACCACCCAGCGCCAGCAACCGCCGTGCGGCAGGCGCGATCGCGGCCGCGTCGAACACGCTGAAGCCGGGCAACACGGCGTCGTCCAGTCCAGCCGCCAGGCCATGCTCCCAGCCCGCCGGCGCCAGTGAGTCCGCGGATGGAAGCGCGTGGGTGATGACCTTGCTGGCGACGAAACCGTACGGGACCACGCCGCCGAACAGGTCATCCTCGCCGGCGATGCCGAGCGCAGCCGCGTGCGCCGCCGTCAGCGTCTCGTCGGGTACGAAGTAGGGATACGCGACAGCGGGGTCGTGATGCTCGTACTCGCCGCCGAATGCCCAGCCGAACATCGCCGCCAGCCGTTGCGCCACCCACGCCTGGCTGGCGCGTTCGTGCGCGCTGCGTGGTTCCCCCGTGCCGACGGTGAACACTGTGCGCGGAGTACGTGGGGTGGCTGTCGCCGGCATGTGGTGGCTCCTGGGCGCGTGGTCGCACGCTGCCGGCCGGCCGGTGAATCCGCCGCGAAGACCGCCGCCGGCGGTACAGCGCTGGCGATGCGACGGCCTTTTCGCCGGCGCGGTCGCAGGCGGCGCCGGGCATATTTTCGGCTCTTCACCCGAGTGCGGGAAGCAGGCGCTGGGGCGCCTCTCCGTGGTGGCCGGATGCTGGGCAGACAGGGTGGCTCTGGACGCTACGGCCGCGTATTCGGTAGAGAGCGAAAAGCCTCGGCTCCGGACGGGGCCGCCGCACCCAAGGGGTCTGGCGCATCGCTCGGCTCCGCCAACGCCTTTGCTCCTGCTCCTGCGGTTCTCGCCTTTCCCCTCATTTGGAGGAGAACCATATTCCCACCCGGCCCACGGTCTGGGGCGAGGCGGTGGTCGTCGCCGATGGGCCGGACCGATCGGCGCCGGTCAGCCGGGCCGGACCGGACGGCTCCGGTTCAGTCCGCTTGCGCGAACAGGACGCCGTAGGCCGGCAGGCGTACCACGCCGTTGCCGTCCACCGGCGGGGTGGGCAGCCCATGATCGCCGGAAGGCAGCCAGCGGCCAGGCGGCAGGATGAATTCCGTCTCCGCCGCGGACAGGTTGAAGGCGGCCAGCAGGCACTGTCCGTCGCCCTCGCGGGTGAACGCCAGCACCGGCTCGGGCGTGTCGAGGAAGGCGATCGCGCCGGCGACCAGCGCCGGCTGCGCCCTGCGCCAGCGCATGAAGTGCCGGAATGCGTTGAGCACCGAATCCGGATCCGCGTCCTGCGCGGCCACCGACAGCGCCCGGTGCGCTTCGGGCACCGGCAGCCAGGGCGTGCCGGCGCTGAAGCCGGCGTCGTCGTCGCCCGTCCATGGCATCGGCGTGCGGCAACCATCGCGGCCCTTGAAGTTGGGCCAGAAGGTGATGCCGTAGGGATCCTGCAGCGCCTCGTAGGGTACGTCGGCCTCCGCCAGGCCCAGTTCCTCGCCCTGGTACAGGCACACCGAGCCGCGCAGCGAGCAGACCATCGCCACCAGCATCTTCGCCAGCTGCGGGGAGGGAGCGTCGCCGCCCCAGCGGGTCACCGCGCGACGCACGTCGTGGTTGGACACGGCCCAGCAGGGCCAGCCCTCGGTCATCGCCGCTTCCAGCTTCGAGACCGTGTCGCGGATGTAGGCCGCGCTGAAATCGTCGACCAGCAGCTCGAAGCTGTAGCCCATGTGCAGGCGGTGGCCGGAGGTGTACTCGGCGGTGGTGGCCAGCGAATCCTCCGAGGAGATCTCGCCCAGGGTCACCGCGCCGGGATAGCGGTCGAGCAGGGCGCGCACGCGCTCCAGGAACGGCAGGTTCTCCGGCTGGGTGTTGTTGTGCCAGTGGTACTGGAAGGCGTACGGGTTGTCGGCGCTGAAGCCTCGGCCCACGCGCTTGTCCACCGGTTTGGGCGGATTGTCGCGCAGCAGTGCGTCATGGAAGCAGAAGTTGATCGAGTCCAGGCGGAAGCCATCGACGCCGCGGTCGAGCCAGAACCGGATGTAGTCCAGGGTGGCCTGCTGCACGTCCGGGTTGTGGAAGTTCAGGTCCGGCTGCGAGGACAGGAAGTTGTGCAGGTAGTACTGGCAGCGGCGCGGTTCCCAGCGCCAGGCCACGCCGCCGAACAGCGACATCCAGTTGTTGGGCGGAGTGCCGTCCTCGCGCGCGTCGGCCCAGACATACCAGTCGGCCTTGGGGTTGTCGCGGTCCTGGCGGCTCTCGCGGAACCACTCGTGCTGGTCGGAGGTGTGGCTGAAGACCTGGTCGATCATCACCTTCAGGCCCAGCCGGTGCGCCCTGGCCAGCAGCCGGTCGAAGTCCTCCAGCGTGCCGAACAGCGGATCGACCGCGCGCTGGTCGGCGATGTCGTAGCCGAAGTCGGCCATCGGCGACTTGAAGAACGGCGAGATCCAGATCGCGTCGACGCCCAGCGAGGCCACGTAGTCGAGCCGGTCGACGATGCCGGGCAGGTCGCCCACGCCGTCGCCGTCGGTGTCCAGGAAGCTGCGCGGGTAGATCTGGTAGATGACGGCGCCGCGCCACCAGGGAGAGTGACTCATAGGGTTCCGTTCCGGTCTGGCCGGGGACCGCGCTCCGGGCGGCCTCCCACGATGCGGAGAAGGCCGCCGCGCCTCCTCGGGGAAGGCGCGGCGGAAGCCCCGCCGAGGAGGCGGCGGGGCGGGGAGGTGCCATCAGAAGCGGTAGTTCACCCCGAAGGTGATCGTGCGGCCCCACTCGATGTACTCCAGCGGACGGTCCGTGCTCTGTGCGTAGGTCCGGTAGGCCTCGTTGGTCAGGTTGCTGGCCTGCAGCAGCAGGGTCATGCCCGACAGGCTGCTGTTGTCGCCGAAGCTGTAGCTGACCTGGGCGTCGGTGATGTTCTCGCCGACCACGTAGCGCAGGGTGCGGTTGCCGTTGAAGTTGCCGATCTCGCCGATGAAGTCCGAGCGCCGGCGCTGGTTGACGCGGGCCTCGAAGCCGTTGCGCTCGTAGTACAGCGTCCAGTTGTAGACCCGGTCGGACAGGCCCGGCAGGCTGATCGGGTCGCTGCCCACGCTCGAAGCGCTTTCCGGATCGAGGATCTGGATGTCGCTGTCGAAGAAGCTGGCGCTGGCGACGACGCCGAAGCCGGTCAGCGCGGTGCTGAACAGTTCGAACGGCAGCGACGCGGTCAGTTCCAGGCCCTGCAGCGAGCCGCCCTCGCCGTTCATCGGTTGGGTGAAGTCGCCGATCGACGTCACCGGCGGGTCGTTCGGGCCGGGCACGTAGTCCACGAGCAGGTCGGAGAAGTCGTAGTCGTCGCGGGTCTGGGTGTAGATGTAGCTGCGCAGGTCCTTGTAGAAGTAGGCGGCGGCCACGTAGGCCTTGGTGCCGAAGTACTTCTCGTAGGAGATGTCGAAGGCGTTGGCGCGCCACGGATCCAGCTCGGGGTTGCCGCCGGCGCCGCCCGGGCGGCCGGTGGCGGTGTTGACGCCGAACTCCAGAGACGAGCGCAACTGGTCCACGCGCGGACGCGCCACCTGCCGGGCCAGGGCCACGCGCAGCATCTGCTCGTGGGCGAAGGCGAAGGCCAGGTTCATGCTCGGCAGCACGTCGGTGTAGGTTTTGCCGCCGTGGATCGGCTGGATCTCCTGGCCGGCCGGCTGGGTGGAATCCCAGAACCGGGAGTCGGACGACTGGTCCACGTGCTGCAGCTGCAGGCCGAAGTTGCCGGTGACCGGCACGCCGCCCCATTCGGTGTCGAGGTTGGCGCGGGCGAAGGCGGTGGTGATCTCCTCGTTGACCGTCCAGGCCTTCGGGATCAGGTAGGACAGGTCGTCCACCGGCTGGAAGTCCATGTAGCGGGCGACCGCCTCGGGCACGTTCCACGCGGGGATGTAGCCGATTCCGGCGAAGCCCAGGTTGACCGGGCTGTACTGCAGGTCCGAGCCGACCGGCACCGGGCCCTGGGCGCCGAGGTTGATGTTGCCTTCGGGCTGGGTCTTGTCCTTCTCGCGATCGGCGTAGTTCACGCCCACGTCCACGCCGGAGAACCAGCCGCCGGCCGGGATGGTGGCCGCCAGCTTGAAGGTCTTCAGCTCGTCCTCCACGCTCGGCACCTTGCCGTAGCCGGAGCCGTAGATCGTGTTGTTGAGGTAGAGCCGGCTCGGATCGGAGTAGTCCAGCCCCGGGACGAGCTGCGAGAAGCCGGAGCCGGAGACGGTCAGGTCCACCGAGTCCAGTTGCGGCATCGGGTACAGCTGCAGGTTGTTCTCCAGGTTGAGCTCGTCGCGGGTGGCCTTGGACCAGCCGACGTCGGCGACGACTTCGACCTGGCCGACGTTGAATTCGTTGAGCCAGCCGAACGCGTTGATCTCGTCCTCGCGCTTGTTGTACATGCCGCGCACCAGC
>Ga0160451_100078_pt1 | contig 91830 bp, 90 predicted proteins | sample HID1975M_E1MG_FD_108270 | JGI IMG/M metagenome (GOLD analysis project Ga0160451, IMG submission 108270) | Enriched soil microbial communities from UW Madison campus, WI, USA - HID1975M_E1 MG | ecosystem: Environmental > Terrestrial > Soil > Unclassified | place: USA: Madison, Wisconsin... | reverse complement strand
GCGATATATTTAATAATATTCAGTGCCTTGCCCGGCAGTTTTATCGGTGCCATAAGCACCACCTGTAGCGCACGGCTTATTTTTTGAAGTATTTTTTTCATGTTTTTTAATTGTTAGAAGGTTAGTAAGAAGGTTATGAGGTGAGATAGTTAGCAGGTTAGAAACTATTACTCTTAACTCCGTTACCAAATCACTCGTCACTCTGTTACTTCGTTACTCCTTCACTACGTCACTACTTAATATGTAAAAACACTTCCTGCTCCATATCCCAAAGCGAATAAACCAGAGACTTCAATTTTGCGAGTGCCTTTTTACTTTCCGTACCGCAACCTTCTCCTGTCAGTGTAGTTACCGGAGCGATACAACCTAATAACTGCTTCTGTGCATCGTTGGCCGCATGGATCAATATCGCTTCGCGTCCCAGTACAGCAGGAATTCCGATCTGCTCACCATGTCTGGTATACTTTCGTTTTTCCAATTTATAACTCCCTACCGGGATACAGCTGAGCCTTGGCAGGTTATTGCGCCAGGGTAATTCGATAGTACGGCAGATGACCTCACCTTCAAAAGTAAGTGTACCGTTCGTTCCCTGCTCCCCATAAATCCGTTGGAGATGCAAGATTTTTTTTGTTGCCATTTTTTGATTGATTAAAAAGAATAAGAAGTTCTTTTTAGATGAAAGGATATATCAGGAGGCACAAGTTCATCAATAACGAACGGCCTCCTGAAGATATCCCATCAATACACGATTAAATTAGGTTACGGTATCACGACCTGATGAATGGTCAGCGCATTGTACTGCCCATTTGCCAGTGGATAATAAGCACCGTTCACGAGCTGATAATACCCTGTCCCTACCAGTACCATCACACTTTTATCAGGATCATGAACAATAGTCGCCGCAATATCCAGATCCATGGGCTGCATTTCACCAAGCATGATATAAGCAGACCGCTGGATCACAGGACGCTGATCTGTTTCATCTCCAGAGAACTCCTGCAGTACCAACGTGTACTGCACATGCGTTGCTCCGCTCAGCTTGGCGATATGCAGATTCGGAATCAATTGCTCGCATGTTAAAAAACCTTCACCACTAAAATTGTCGAAGGAAACCGACAACGGTTTTAACGTGATGTTTTTTAAACTGGCGCGCTGATTACATTCCAGACCATTCAGCAATACCATGTTCTGCGGTACTAAAACGCGCTCCCCGCGAACACTGACCGGATCCATCTGGATAACTTTTAACATCCGGCTCGCCAGCCTGGAGCTAAATTTGTTGTCCGCATTTTCAAACAGCACATCGCGCAACAGATCGCGTAGCTTTTTGCCTTCCTGCTGTGCTCTGCCAAATTCACTGCCGTTCTCACGGGTACGTGCAAATGCTGGATCATTGGCAATACGGTCGCCCGATACACCGGTTTTCATACGTGCCTGATAACCCACACTTTTTGATTTGTAAAAGGAAAGATCCCCGATCGTTCCATTTAATTTGATTAAACTTTCTACTCTTGCCATGACATTATTGTTTTGACACTGCTAAGATGATCATCAGTAAAAAAGCACTGGAATCAAAAGCGTATAAAAGAGGAAAAATGCGGAAAAATGATACTGAATTGGCGTAATAAATTGTCGAAAATGTACCTAAATGAGAATAAAACTATTTTTTATAGAAAAAACTTATCTTAGTAAATGAATAACCAATAACATCATTTTTCTGGAGAGGAATTAAACCTAATCTGCAAAGCTTAAGGAATAAAGCATGCTTTAAACTTGGACGTTACCTCGTGATCAAGCAGGGCATAAGCGTAGATAAAGCGTAGATAGAGCATAGATACAGTGTAAAAACAGTATGTTTCACGCACTTACAACGCACTTAACACGCACTTAGCCTATGCGCATACTGTACATAGCAAAATAAGCTTTATGCGTGCTTGATTTATGCTTTATACCAGCTTAACAGGTGGTTTGATAGGATATGTTTGTCTGCGGGAGTAACAAATCACGAACAATCCAGATGATCTGATTATCAAAAGATCATCCCTCTAAAAACCAGGATAACATGAAAAATAACGATCGTTTATGCATATACCCCAAAGAAGCGGCTGTAATATTGGGGCGTACAGAAAAACACACCTACAAAATCTTCCAGTCTATACGCGATTGCTACGGACTGAAAGCAAACCAGTATGTCAGCATCAGTATATTTGCGGAGTATACTGGATTACCGGAAGAAGAAATTAGAAAGCTACTGCTCTAATTAGCTTTAAATAGAAACAGCTGGAGAGGACTGTTTCTAAACAAGCTACCTGAAAAGAAAAGGCAGGAATTATTTACTTCAATAAGCAACAAAAAAAGACTGCCTTTTGTTAGACAGTCTTGTAAAGAAATTGACCCATAAGGGATTATAGTATTATTTCAAATTATCTTTAAAAAACGTTTCCAATCTGTCAAAAGGAATTTTATCCCTTTTATCGTATAGATCGACATGATCGGCACCAGGTATTATAACCAGTTCCTTTGGCCCTGAAATCATTTTATAAACATCTTCAGAATAATAGCGCGAATGCGCATTTTCTCCAGCAATAAGCATAACCGCACGAGCTCCGATCATTTCAATGTTTGCATGCATCGGAAAACTAAAAAATGACATCGGTGTTGTAGCCGTCCAGGCTGTGGTAGAATTGATAGATCTGGAATGAAAACCACGCGCTGTTCTATAATAATCAAAGAAAGAGGCAAGTACAGGATCGGGATTAGCAGGCAACGTTTCAGGAAGTATACGTGTTCCTTTTATCATATTACCGTTTTCATCAAATGGTACTTCATGCAGACCCACTGCATAGTTGCCATTCTCCGCATCTTTCCAACGTTGCTGACTTAAGTAATCGACAACTTTTTGACGCTGTTCTTGAGTATAACTGTCTTGATGGCTTCGGCTGATACTACGGGACATATCGTACATCGAGGCCGTAGCTACCGCCTTGATCCGAGAATCGCTTGTCGCTGCCGTAAGCGCCATACCACTCAGACCACAGATCGCCATTAGACCAATACGATTTCGGTCAACAGTAGGCAATAGTCCAATATAATCTACCGCAGCACTGAAATCTTCCGTAAAGATATCAGGTGAAGCGACACCGCGAACCTCGCCACCGCTTTCCCCCGTAAAAGAAGGGTCAAAAGCTAAGGTCACAAACCCTCTGGAAGCCAGCTCACTGGCATATAAACCAGATGATTGTTCTTTTACAGCTCCAAACGGCCCGCTCAATACCAAAGCAGGTAGTTTCTCGGTTCCCGCATTTTTCGGCGTATATAAATCTCCGGAAACCATGATACCATAACGGTTCTTAAAAGTAATTTCCTTACGATCTACCTTGTCGCTCAGTTGAAACGTATAATGTTCCTGATCTTCCATTTCTTTTTGATTTTGAGTTAATAACGTCTGACCATAGGATTGCCCCAATAGCATCAAAGAAACCGTTATTAAAATTGATAGTTTTTTCATCACTTTATTTTTCTAATTATGAAGATTAACCTTCACATACTATTGTTCCACCAGTTCAAAATATACGTTCTTTACAGTACCTGTAACATTGATTACATCAATACCCTCAGTTATTCTTCCTATCCTGATCAAGTCTCGGGAGCCTGAATAACTGCCATAAAAAATAGCAATATTACCCCACGGAGCATATACATTTATATCTCCAATCTTAGGATCGCTGACAGCTTTTCGCTCTGTTGCAGATAATTTTTTCGGTGGGTAGAATATCTTTTCTTTACCAGCGAAGTCCTCCATATCAACAGTTAAAGGAAGTTGGGCAATGAAATCTCTTGTAGTAGGATTTTCATACAAAATTGCCTTAACCACCTTATCTACACTAGTTATTTTCAATTTCATAGCTTTTTTGTTTGCTAGAGTGTCCCTTTGGATTTCATTTTTAACCCTATTTTCCGATGGCGTACAGGCACTGCTCTGTAAGCTGGTAAAAAGGAATAGCAGCATATAAATCATCCTTTCCATCACTATTCAATGTGCTTCAGCATTTTCGCCGGGATCCCCCCGAAAACGCAATTATCGGGTACATCTTTTGAAACAACTGCACCTGCCGCGACAACAGCATTTTCGCCAATGGTCACGCCTGCCAGTATAGTCGCATTTGCTCCGATCCATGCATTTCTTTTAATGTGAATATGGCCAGGAACCAGCGATTGTCTGTCTTTAGCGGCTATCGGATGCCCTTCCGACAGCAGACTGACTTTGGGTGCAATCTGCACATTGTCTTCTATCGTGATACCGCCCAGATCCAAAAAAACACAATCAAAATTGATAAAAACGTTTTTACCGATCTTGGTATTTTTCCCATAATTGATATACAAGGGTGTAAAAACCGCCGTATTTTCATCAATTTCTGTAGCTGTAATCTGCGATAACAAATTGCGTACCTCGGCAGGATCATCAGCACTGTTCATCTGGAGAAGCAACTTTTTTGTAGCAAAGGAAGCTTCCCTCAATTTATATGCTTCGGGATCACCTGCTGGTACAGTTTCACCGTTTCGCAAGCGTTCAAAAATATCAACTGTTTGCATATTATCTCCTTTAATTACAATACAAAATTAAAGCAAAAACCTCACAACAGCATTGTTGCGAGGCTCAATTATCTTTTCTCTAAAGCTCAAATTTAAGCTTCTGTAGGCGGTACGCCATATTGCTTTTTAAATGCCGTAGAAAAATGTGATGGATTTTTAAAACCCACTTCCACATAAACTTCCTGTACTTTTTTGCCCTCTTCTTTCAGTTTGATGTAGGCCGCTTCCAGCCGTTTTTTGATCAACCATTTTTGAGGGCTAAGGTTACTGACTTTTTGAAAATCCCTTTTAAATGTTGCCAAACTACGCCCCGTATAGGCAGCAATCTGTTCCATCGTGAGGTCGTCCATATAATGATCGTTCAGAAACTCCAGGATATCGATCTTCCAAGGGTCAGTAAAATCAAATAATATAGGGTAAAAAATATCCGAATTATCCAGCAGCGCATAAATACCTTCCAGCAATTTCAGATGGGTAACACCATCGGTCGGTTTTATATTTTCATCAAAATAAGGCGTGAGCGATTGAAACAGACTAGTGATAGCAGGGCTCGGTTCAATCTTAACAACATTTTTATCAGAAATCAAGACTCTTTTAGGCAAGTACGCCTTATCAAACTTGCTGTAAAACTCGCGCAATATGCTCCGGTTGAATGTCAAAGAAATTCCTTTATATAATTCACTTCCTTTGCTGTTTTTGTACATGGTCAATCGGTGGTTTCGCCTTACAAATGCACATTCACCAGCTTTTATTGTAGTTTTTTTATTTCCGTCCTCTATAATCTGCTCGCCCGAATACAGGTACACCAAAACATGTTCTGGTGCTGCATGAATACATTTTTCACTAAAATCTGTAAAACAGGAAAGGAAAATACCCGTATAGCTTATCGTCTTTAATGTATCAGTCTGTTTCATCGTTGAGCGTTTATATTACATGTTCATTAGATAAAGACAAAGCTACGCATTTCAATTTAGGAGAATATTTCTGTCCGGCTCAAAGTTGATACATCAATAGATTTGCAAGTATAGTATTGCTAGAACAAGAAATTAGAAAACTATTGCTCTAATTAGCTTTAAATAGAAACAGCTGGAGAGGACTGTTTCTAAACAAAAATTGATCAATCTATTCCGCTTGATTTATAAAAGATAACAACTCCTGGTAATCCAACGCTGAAACAGGGATCTTCATCTTGAGATCTTTAATTACAATTTTCGAATGCGTATAGCCCTCAATAGCCTTACGGTGGATGACATAGCTTCTTCCTATTCTTATAAAATCTTGCAACGACAACTGGTTGTACAGTTCTGTTAACGTAATATTGGATTGCAACTTTTCAATTTGATTATCCGCACCTTTCAAATAAACAGTCAATTCCTTCCCATTAATTTCAGCAATATAAATATGTGCTTTATCAATGATCTTCATCACTTTTGTTTCCATACAGCGTAAGGATATCGTTGTTGATTTGCGGACGCGCAAAGCAGCACGTTTATCCACCTCTGCGACTGCAAGCTTTAAAGTTCTTACCAATTTCTCATGGCCGACCATCTTATCCACATACCCTACGGCCTGCATATCGTATGATTCATACGCATAACTATTATGTCCTGAACAGATGATCACCACCGGAGGCTCGGGTAATGATTGAATCAACGTAAATCCGTCCATTCCCGGCATATCCATATCTAAAAAAAGAATATCGATCTTATTCTCCGTGATAAAAGATCGTGCTTCAAATGGATCCGACTGGATACGCAAAACATTTAAAAAATCAAACGCTTTTAACCGATCGCGCAATACCTTGACAGCATCTGGCATATCATCTACCAGTAGCACCTGATATAACTCCTGTTTCATCTATTCTGAATATTAATCTGAAAAATAAATACGCCTTTCTGATCCCGATAGCTGATGGATATGGGCCAATCATCGGCCTCTATTTTATGCTGCATCAAAGAAAACCCGGTCCCGAGCGATTGTATGCTATTCCTTTTAACAGCATCATATTGATTTTTACATGTCATGATTAAATGATTTCCATCTTGCTCCCAATTGACCTGTAAACCACAGTGTCCTTTTCTCCATATCCCATATTTGAGTGCATTCTCTATTGGTAAGAGCAATAAGCCAGCTGGTAAGCGCCCCGCCCATCCCTGCAACGGTTTATTAAATTGAACTGCCTGGTCTCCGTACACCAAACAGATTAATTTTGTAAAGCTTAAGAACATATCACATTCTTCCTCCGCCGAAACCCCATCATTGAGGTTATCGGAGTCCAACATATAACCCATCAAACTAGTAAATTCCATAAAATATGCTTCCATCAATTTGGGATCATTCTTTAGATTTTGTTGGTAGCTCAAAGCCACAAAGTTTTTGACAAAATGAGGAGCAATATGTCTTGATTCCAATTGAAGTACATAGCGCTCAATTTTATTTTGCAACTTTTTTTCCCTGTGTCTGGAAGCTTGAAAATGAAAAAAAGATTTTATTCCACATATCGCTAACGGAACTATATTGACTAAAATCGAGGAAAATAATAACCGGAATAAAAATTGAATGAAAGAAAAAGGATATTTACCGCTATCAAAATAAATCCCGATCTGTGGTAGCAAGATATAAACCAATACATATATCACTATAGGGATGGATAACATGAGCTTCAGCCAAGCCCACAAAAATAACTTCTTTTTATTCCAATGCTCTGCTTGGAAAAGACCATCAAATATGCGGTAAAACCCAAATCCATAACCCGTATACAGCAAGCCAATGATGATAAATTTACTCTCTTGAATATCTTTCAATTTCACCGACCAGTTCAAAGTCGAAAAAAAGAAGGTTATCCCGATAAAAATAAAAGTAAAACTTATCCATTTAGGGAGTATAAATTTCATTAAGTTCTTTGGTCGTTGATCAATAAGCAATTTATAAAATATTTCCTAAAAATCAATTTAGAAAATAATATTAATGATACAGCATATAATTTACACGATCAAAGTAGGCCCAGCCATCCTGAATAGGCAATTTCACGAAATGAACGAGGATCTTTTCATCTTCGCTTAAATTAACATTTTTAGGATTCCACATGCCATTCCTGTGCAGATACCCCCAACATTCCCAACGGTAAGGTTGCTGTTGCATCACTGCGGCGAAACCAGCAAACAGGCTCTGCATGGTTTGCATGACGTAACTTTCTCTTGATATTGGAGTATTAGGAAGAGAAATATGCATAAGATCCAGTATCAATACATCTTCTATCATATGAGAATGCAAGGCATAAATCGGGCATTTGAGCAGATAGCTGATCACAGCAATGCCTGGCTTCACGGCTAGTTTCCCAGCAAGAAAATCAACTTCAACACGTTTGTCAACCGCAGAAGCAGCGCTGGTACCATCGGCAAATATCAACACGTGACGATGCTGTTTCAGACTCGCTTTGATTTTAAAGATCAGCATCGGATCGTCACTAAAAAAATAACAGCATTTCGCTCCATTTACGGTGCATTTTCTTTGCAAAGCTGTCAGAACAGCTGTGTTTTTCTCCCATACAGCCCGATCCATCACAAGATCAAATGCAATACCCTCATCTGCCAATTTCTGTGGCCAGAACAAGTGATCGCCCAAATGGAAAAGTACCAAAATGCCAGCCGGCAATCCATACCAATCGATCTTATTCGATAAATGCATATTTGGTAACGCAAGAAGTTTGTTTTTGGGACTGTGATAGTGCTCCCATTCCTGAAAAATAACAATATGCTGTTCCCAAGATATATCTGGTATAAAATGATGCAGATGCGAAGAGAATAATGCAAAACCCCAAGTATTCAGTGTATTGTTCATAACGGTTTTATTTAAGCACTTTGCCTCAGAACTGAGGCAAAGCGCAAGTGTTATCGGTTCTTAAAATAAGATTGGACATTTTAACTCCATCTCATCATCTTTATCTTTGCTTAGCATAGCTGATAATTCTGTCCATTCCATGCGGGTCAACCCATTCATCTGACGCACATCTCTGATTTCTATATTTTTCAATTTCATAATATTAGTCGTTTAAATTTTTAAAATAGTCTCCGCTTGGCCATAGCGGAAAGACAATGTTTATTGTGAATTCACATGTCAAAAATGGGTATGAAATTGAGACTAAACCAAATAAAACCCTACATAGGCAATAAAGGAGATTCAACACCAAAAGCTTATCCCTGAAACCGCTCATACCAAAAAAAGTGAGATTGATACCAAAAAAATGCCTGTGTGCGATTATTTTCAATACCCGGACGCAATCTTTATATATTTAAAAGTTTAAGCCCAATAAACCATATTAACCATTATGAATAGAACGGATCAAGAGCAACAGTTTTTTGAATATATGAGTCAAAATTACCCTATCCCACCGAAGCTGTGGCAGGAACTTAAAACCGTGTTGGAAATTAAAAAAATCAAGAAAAATAGATACCTCACTGCGGAGCAATTTGATCTGCATTTTATCTTGGACGGTATGATCATCAAGCGTATTGAAAATGAATCTGAACCACACGAAGAGGTCGTCGATTTTATCAGCACCAACCAATTGATCTATCATATCGAAAAGATGGATCATAGCCAATTTGAAGCAGATGTCGACTCGACGGTTATTTTGATCAGGAACAGTAACCTGTCCAAAGTCTTAGAAAAACATCCTATATTTCTCAACCATCTCGAACATTTATTTGGCGAGGTATTGTTGAGACGCAGTTACCGAGGCAAACTCATTCACCTCACGGCCAGGGAACGGATCTTGAAATTTAAAGAGGATTATCCCGAAGCCTACAAGTACTGTAGTGTCAATGATAAAAGTTCCTTTTTAGGAATGACTGCTGCATACTATAGCAATATTAACATTTAAACGATACGCAGCTATTAGTGCTATTCAGATTGATCAGTCACGCATTTCATCAATCAGAATAGCAAAAGAGAGTCATGTTAAGGCTTATCAATTCATGACTTGCAAGAAATTCAAAGATTTATTTCATCAAATTTAATGATGCAAATCTCAAAATTTCATGTTGCATATCTCGAATATTAAAGATTCAAACCACCCATTCTGCCCCTAACTTTACTTTAGTTGATCGGTACAATAATTACGGATGTCTCCTCTCCCATTGGTGGTTAGCAGATTGATCAAAATAAAAGATGCAACGGGTGGACGCCAACGAGAGCGATACCAATATAATACAAGCAGAACCAAGTTCACCCATAGCATCTAAAATTATAAACTAGATTTTTAAACATGAAGCGACAGCAGAAAAATAGTACAGGACAATCGGGAAGGCAGTCAAAAAGAAGGCGCTTTGCTAGCTCCATGATGAGCTACGGGTCTACAGCTATGAGCTGCAGGACTGCTGGACAGATTGCGGTAAATCGCAGGTCTTTACTGGGAAGCTGCTGTTGTGCAGGTCCAGTGCGTGATGCACATGGACGTAGATTTACAACTTTCCCCAGAAAAATGGTACGGGGAAAAAGTTTTTGGTCGAATAAGGAGTCCTAAAGCCAAAAAAAGCAGCCTCCATTTGGAAGCTGCAGGGGGCCAATACGCTGATAACGTATTGTGATCAATTCATAAACCTAATTACTAATTTAAATTTTGCAAAATGGCACTATTTCAATTAAATAATCAAAGTTTACCAGCAGATCCACAAAGTTACTCTGTTCCAACAGGAACTCCTACTTGTAGTGGTAATAATAAAATCTGTACGATCAATGCAACGGACGATGGTTCTGGACATCCAGAATTAGAACCCGCAATATTGTCCGAAATGGTAACTGCTTTGAATAATCGCACAAATACGTCTAACGTAAAACTGAAGGCTTAACGACCATTCGTTAAACCGGAAAAAAGGCCGAAGCAAAAACTTCGGCCTTTCTGTTATTTATTCTGAAGTATTAAAGAAAGAATTGCTTTCTTTTCTAAATTCACGACAAATCCATTGCTTTCCAAAACATTTCTCAAACTATAAAAATCTTTGACTTCACCTGTGCTAATTTGAATATGTTGATCTCCCTCAACTAAAATCGGAGGAAATTCACTATTAAAAACCTCCAACATAGTTGTCCAAAGTCCTAGCTCCATTTTTTTCCCTTTATTGGATACTGTATTTGACGTTTTACTTCTTTTTTTCCGTATCACCCAAACATTTGCCACATGATCATCTAATCTGGCAGTAATCCCAAAGCGATTAGATAGATCAATAATAATCGCTTTGTACAAATCCGACTTACTCATTGTACGTGGCCAGGTAGATTCATAGCAAAAGCTATACTTTTGAAGCCAAACCGACATAGACATAGTATCCGGTTTTACAAATCGTTCCAGATACGGAGTTTCTATTACAATTCGCTCCTTTTTCATCAACGGAAGCTTACTAATTTCATTAAATAAGTAATTAAAAGACGCAATAATAGGTGCGTTCACAATCTTCAACCTTATTTTATCGCCAATTGTATCAAGCGTATAACTCGTTGTCCCGCCATTGACAAATGGCCCTAACTTACTCTCAAATACATTTTTATTACTTGCAACCGTATCGTCAATGCCTTTGAAAAAATCATTTTTCATGGGCCAGTTTGCTACTGAATTTCCCTCCAAAACATCAGCTATATTTTTGTCGGTCAACATATCTCCCATCGTGATGGCTATTAATTTCCCTTTATAAATCCATACCACATGAGGAACTGATTGATAGGGAAACAATGTCCCCAAGTCCTCATCTTCTACTCCAATGGGAAGTTTATTGTCTTTAACATAGTCGTTTCTACTGAAAAATGATGTCACCCGTACTTCCTTTTCACTAGAAACCGGAACAATCTGCAACCGCCCATTATATTTTTGTTGCATAATATTATGCCCAGGAATAGCTTCAATACAACTTGTACAATAGGTTGTGAAAAAATCTAAGATTAACAGTTTATCTTTATATTGATCTAAATTCACAGGCGGTCTTCCCATTAATTTAAGTTGTCTATCGAGATCGATCTGAATTCCCAAATTTGGGGCTAACTGGCTAAAAGCAGATTTACTGAAGGTAAATATGATCGCCAGAACTACTATATATTTTTTCATATTGATTTTATTAGCGTTTATTTTGAATGATTTCTGGAGCATACTCCATTACAGTTGTTGGTATTAAAAATGCAAATCTCAAATCGCCTGCATTTAATTCATATGCTGATCCATTAAGGATTCTTTTTAACTTAATTTTTTGGCCGGCGCTATTCAAGCGGCGAATATCTGACCAGCGCAGATTGCGCATGATTAACGACTTCCGCCGTTCATCCCAAATTTTGGACACTACCTCAGATTGGTTAGCAGAAGTGAACGCCACATATGTTCCTTTCAACCACCTATTCAACATCAATTTATTGAACACTGCAATGGCTTCAGCTAACTTATTGCTTTGCGCCAAAGCCTCAGCATAATTGAGGTAGACCTCATCAAGCGCGATACCTGCAAAACAGGAAGCATTTATATCCCCATCATAGCGGCCCTTAAATGCATATGTACCGTTATTATTATCCTTAAAATAGATCGCCTTACGCAGATCGTTTACCGCATAAGAGCGATAAAGCGTACTGTCTATTTTTGAAATACTTGGCGTTAAACAAGTACTTGTTAAAGTTATAGCATGAAAAAGCACTTCCTTATTGAATCTACCAAACGGGTTGCTCAGATTTTTATTAACTTCGTTATAATCTAAAAGTTGAATGCCGGAATCGATCACCTTTTTAGCGGACGATGCTGCCAATTCAAAGTCAGAAATTAGGAGACCGATACGGCTCAAAGTAGCCCAAACGGCTAATTTTGTAGGCCGTGTTTTATGGATCGAGTTTTCTGGAAGTAAAAGAACAGCAGCATTTAAATCGGCTATAATACGCTTGTAGGTCGTTTCCAGATCCGACCGAACTGAAGTGTAGTCAATAGCAGGATTTTCTCTGAGCACCAGACCCAATGTTTTTGTGGCAGATGCAGGATGATAAGGAAGAGTGAAAACCGGAGCCAATTGAGACCAGGCATAAGCTCTGAAAAACAAAGCCTCCCCTTTCAACCGGTCATAACGTTCGGCATCAACCTCCCTATTCTTTTTTGCCAGTAGCGCTAAGACCTGATTAGCAACCAAAGCGACTTTATAGGAACTTGACCATTGATTAGTGCTAAAATTTGTATTGGGTGCCCAGATGTAAGTATCCCGATCCACAACGTTTGCTATAGCTGTGTAATTAGCGTCCAATAAGTAATAATTATCCGAGGCAACTTCACCAGCAACAGGATATCTGGAATTCATTGTATTCCGATCATCCAATAAGGCCTCGCAATCATCCAAAGAATTAGGTACAACCATTTTTTTATCCGGTTTAATATCCAAAAACTTTGTGCAGGAAACTGTGGCAAGTGCCACCATTATAAACAGGTATATTATTTTGAAATTTTTCATTGTATCAGTATTTTAATCATTTGCTGTTTTACAGATCAACTTTCACCCCTAAAGAAACTGAAAGCGGCAACGGTACAGCATCCCGGTACTCAGGGTCAACACCAAATTTATTAGCCTTCCAGATCATCATATTCATATTTTTAACAAAAGCATTGACAGACAAATTTTTAATGAATTTCATTTTGTCAAAGTGATACGAAACCGAAATGTCCTGTAAGCGGATATTGTCTCCTTTTGCCACCCTAGCTTCTGACTTGTTGTAGAATTCATCCCGAAGACTATTGATTGGGTACCCGGATGATGGAACATCAGTCAGCAGTTCGTCACCCGGCTTTTGCCATCTTCGGTCATAATCACTATATCCTAAGCGGTACATAGCCATCATATTGTCTGAAAAACCTTGCTGAAGAAAGAAGAATTTTAAACGCGCTTGAATATTAAATGAGACCGTCAGATTCTTGATTGCAAATTCATTTTCCAACGAAGCATAATAAGTGGGTCTACCCGGTCCTATAAATTTCAGATAGTCCATAGGACCAAACAAAATTTTCGAATAATCATTTGATATCTTACCATCCAAATATCCCATTGGATCACCATTTTCAGAACTTAGTCCTGCAAACGGAAAGACAATAACAGCACCTTCATCATACCCCTCAATTAGGTAAGAGTTTGCAGAGCCAGATTGCGAAGCAACACTACTCGCATAAGGCATTTTGAAAGGAAATGACTTAACTTTTGTACGGTTACGGCTAATCAGTAATCGGCTGTTCCATTGAAATCCATGACTAATAATATTGCGCGTATTTAGCGTCAATTCAAAACCTTTGGCTTTTAACATGCCACCATTCTTACGTACTCCCTCAAATCCTGTGGTAGGATCTACCTGAATCTGAGAAATTAAATCTTTTGAAGTCTTGTGGTAATAATCAAACGACCCTGCTATACGGCTGTTCAATAAACTAAAGTCTATCGCCATATTTAATGTCTCAATTTTCTCCCATCCTAAAGAAGGGTTTGCTGGCGATGTTATCGACGCATTGGATAAGCCCGTAATATTGTCTGTTCCATTATACGCAATAAGTGGCAGTCCACTGAAAGATGGGTTTGCACGACCGACAAAGCCATAACTTGTTCGCACCTTCAATAAATCGAATAGATCACTTTTAAAAAACCCTTCTTTGTTGACAACCCAGCCAGCCCCAACAGACCATAATGGTTGCCATTTATTATTCACCCCTGCACCAAAGAGGTTTGAGGCATCTTGACGAAAACTACCCGAAGCAATGTATCTATTCTTATAGCTATAATTGGCATTACCAAAATAGGATAAATAACGATTTGTAAAGTCCTCCAGATATATTCCATCAGGTATTGGACTACCACCAAATCCGAGGTTCATTAAAGGATAATCCTTTGAATAATCCACCAATTGATAGTTGAGGTTATCTTTACTATAGCCGTAAAGCATTGAGGAATTCGATTCATAATGTTTTTGACGCACCTCAGCACCTAATAGAGCATCTATCTTATGTTTCTGATCGTTAGACTCCCAAGTATAATCAGCTTGTAATCTAAATGTCTGACTTTTCGTGCTGAAATTGGCAATTTGAAGATTATCACCTACAGGAATTGGTCTTTTCAAAATACTGTTTTCATCCCATTGCGTATAAAAATTTACCAAATGTCTAGCCCAAAAGGAATTGATCCCAGACCAGTCCTGCAATGTATTTGTGATATTTTGATAACTATACGCCGCATTCAGTTTAAGATTAGGCAATAGGTTATAGCTTAGATTTAAGTTAACCATCAGATCTTTAGGTTCTGCTGTCTGACTGTTATCTTTTATCTCTTTTAACGGATTATAGCCCCAATCCAGAAGTTTTCCATTTCCTGCGGTATCACGAAATGTACTGCGTATCGGTACGATATCTACGTTGATTGGCTTGCCCTGATCGTCTACCAAGCGCAAGTAAGGCCATTCTAATCCATTTGCATTCGCGCCTCGGTAAGCAATTTCCTGATTCGCCGAGAAATCTTTTGCACTGACTTTGGAAAAAGTAATATCTGTATTCAGCTCCATATTCTTTATAGGGATTACCTTTACCGCAGATTTGACGGTCATTCTGTTATTGGAAGACGTAATGACCGAATTTTTACTATCATCTAATCCTAAAGATAAACGATAAGCGATCATTTTATTCCCTCCAGAAAGGCCTAGCGCATACTGTTGCTGATGGGTCTGTCTATACACATATTTATAATAGTCATCTCTTACGTCGTAGGTTCTATATTTGTTTAGTTGATTATCGATCTCCTGTTGCGTAATTTCTCCTTTCCGTAACTTTCCCAGTAGCTCAGCTACAGGACTCAGTGTACTGTAGCTATAGGTGTCCGACAGACCATTATCAAAGTACCCGTTATTAAATAATTTGATCTCATAATCAATAAAGCTATTACTGTTCAAAAAAGGAAGTTTATAGATATTCGGCCTTTTTGCAAACGTCTGGTTTGCGGTAAAAGATAGACTTAATGGTGCATTATAGTTTCCTTTTTTAGTTGTTAATACAATCACACCACCACCGCCATACGTGCCCCAAATAGATGCAGCAACCGCATCTTTCAGAATCGTGACATTTTCAATATCATTGGGGTTGATATCTCGCAGATCACCATCAAAAACAACATTATCTACTATAATCGTACGTGTTGCTGAACCAGAAATAGCGGAGCGGCCTCGAATATCAAAATTATAAGGTGGCATGCTGGAGTATTGTGTTCTATCCTGAAATAATAAGTCCTTATCAAAACGTAGACTTACACTAACATTCTCTAAACGATCCATAATATTTGCACCAATTCTTTTATTCAACTGTTTATTATCAATCAGTTCAAAACTTCCAGCAGCACGCTCTTTTGGTATCTTTTGAAAACCTGTATTAACAACCTCCACTTCATCTAACATATTATCCTCAGGTATCAATTTTACTACTATTGATACTCCTGAGGTATAATTGATTTCTTGGCTTTTATAGCCGACATAAGTGAATTTCACCAGACCTTTTAGACTCTCGACCGAAAGGCTGAAAGTTCCATCTTTCTTAGTGGAGGTTCTAGCCTTTTCTGCTTCGACTCGGACCGATACACCGTCTAATGGTTTATTGTCTATAGCAGATACAACTGTACCTCGCAATACATGATTCATAGGCCCATCAGCCCCGCTGTCCTTGCGGGGCGTCTGAGCACTACTCAACATATGAAAGGTCATGAATAAGCACACTGAGAGCACCTTACTGATCAGCAGTATGTCTGCTCCTCGTGGCTTGAATAGCTTCCGGAGATATCTCCAGAGCTTTTGTATATATAATATATTTAAGTTCATTGTTGTTAATTTTTGGCAAAGCTTCCCCTATCCCCGTTCCTTACCGAGGGTTGACATGCTTGTCAATGCTATCCCTCGGAAGAATCGGAATCCACAGGTAGTGAAACTTTATTTAATTCTTTTCTAATATTGGTTCTTGATTCTTTTCTACTGCAGCTTTAGCTTTTATGATCATCATAAGCTGTTCTTCCCACAGCAACTCTACAGACTCGCCACGGATAGTTAGTACTTTTCTACTGTCTTTTACGATGGTTAGTTTTTCGATCCGTACATCAATCCCAAAGTGATCATTCAGATCGTTTAATATCCTTTGGCAGTATTCTTCCCGTTCTGTCCGTGCGGGTACAGTCAGTTCATAACAGTAAGTCGATATATGATCACCTTTATACTTGGGTAAAAACTGTTCAATGTGCTCCCCGAGTATCAGTATCTGATCGGTCGGAAAGTTTGCGGACAGTCCCAGTGCAAATAGATAGATCTCATAAATGGCCATATTGATCAGTGATATCCGAAGCACATCGGTACTGTCATTTCGAACCACTGAGCTAAAAGAATCCGACGGTTCTAACAAGCGTATCATCAACGAGTAATAGCGCTGTGGCGGTCTTTCCCGCATCAGATATTTCATCGCCGACTGCTTGGAGCTCTGAGTAGATGGTGACTCAGGCTTCTTAAAAAATCGTTCTTGTAAAAGTGTTATCATAGTTCGTTTTTTGATAACGTCGACCGGAATTTCACTCAAATACGAAAACATTTCTTCCCCTCGGGATAGCGCATAGCTGTCCCCTTTGCAAGTTTTTTGCATTTTTTTAAGGTTTAAATTGGCTCCCTTATACCCTACCCGATTGGACATAACTTGGGCATTAAGGAAACCAGGTTAAAAAAATAAAGAATGAAAATGCAATTATATAGTCTTCGTCAATTGGTTATTTGTAGTCTCCGCTATTGCATAATTTGGATTAAAGAACAAAACCGACTTTTATAATATTAATGTATTACGATAAAATATTAACGAACATTATTTGCTTAACTAAAGGAAAGATTGTACTTTTAAAGTATCAAGTTGAAAAGTAGGCCTCCGATCCTCTTTTTGTTGGAGCATATAATGGTGCACTAATAAAATAAAAGTCGGTAACATAAAACCATTCAGGAATGGTAAGAAGCTGATAATAACCGATCAAGAGCTCGCATTTTTTAGTATCAGGTATGGGCATCACACCATGCTTTCTACTATTTGCGCACCTTTTGATTTGGCACTAGTTTCCCCTAACCTATTTGGCAATATGTTTTTTATTAGCGAGCTATTGTGGAGCTCTAATAACGTTCTTTAAAAGTTTTAAATAAGCGAACCGATGACTATAATCCTGGATTATGTCGTGAGTGGTTCTGTGGGTGGTTTCAATTCGTTCTATCATAATTAATTTTTTGGTTATGAAAAACGATGTGACTCGAAAAGCTTAGGAAAGTACTATTTGGAAAAAAAACCAATAGGTCGAATCTCAATGCTTTACAAGAGGTACCGCTAAGACCCCCCACAATATAATTGTGGTTCCCTAAAGACTGACATGAGACCCGCCCTACTGGATTATATCATCAAAGATAATTATTTCCAATAGAAAGCGAGCTCACGATCTGCTCATAGGGAAAATTAGCGGTTTTCTTGTATGAGTGACATCGTAATGGAAGGGATATATCTCCCAACCTATTTATCGCTTATGTTACTGATACAAAGATAATAATAAATAATCGATTTCACAATTAAAATTCGATTTTCTAATGAATGTATATGAAACTGTAATTAACAATTTAGAAAAGCTTAAAGATAACTATGGTTTAGACTATAATGATGTAGATAGGCTGAGTAAATTAAAGGATGGTACGTACCGTGACGTAGTAAGCGGTAGTAAAACAATAGATCTTAAAGAATTAATTTCAATCACTAAAGTTTATTTAGATGATATCTCTAAAGTTTTTAATCCTAAAATGAGGATGCCTTCATTTAAAAATTTACCTCAAGCTGTCCAGGGAATCGCTTCAGAAAGATTAGGGAAAACAGAAAAACTAATTGAAAAAAAAGATCTTATTTATTACTGTGTTCTAATATTTCAAAAACATTTTAAGACTGGATCCAATTTCACAAACTCTGAGGTAAAAAGCCATTTAAGCAATGAACTTCAAAAAGATTTTAAAGGGAAATCAATAGAATGGGACAAAAGTATTCTTTCTAAATACATCATATTTACTCAGACATTTCAAAAAGGAAAAACAAAACCGGAAAAAATCTATAAACTTTTAGAGGAATTACCTGACGATTTAGTCAAAAAAGCAGAAGAGAAAGTTGGTACGAGTTGGCTTCACAAATAAACTAATAAACTGATATGGATGACCTTATTAATTCACTGGAAAAGAAAATTTTAGAGTTTGATGAAGTAAATTTTGAAAGAGACTTAACAAGAAGAGAAAAAAAGAAAAAAGAACATCTTAAGTATGAAATATTTTGGATTAAGTTGAAGAAATTCAAACCAGATTTCGAGAGATTAATCTTCAATGATGTAAAAAAACTTTCGGATAATTTTACAGTCCCTCTTTTAGAAAAAAATATCCTACTTAAAATCGAAACGCACATAAGAAAAAGAGGCAGGATTTTCGGCCCAGATCTTCCAATTTATACGATTTTGTCGATCACTGACAAATCTATCAGCCGATCTAGTCGTTGGGAAAGAACTTATTTTCTATTAATAAAGGGTAATCATGAAGAAGGTACAATTGAGTTGTATGATTGCAATCAAGATTTAGGATACGTTTCTGATTTTATTAAAAAAAATGCTTGGGGTAGCCCAATAAAGCAGTTTAAAATAGATGAGTTTAAGTTTGCCTTATTGAAACCACATATTGAAAAGTGGTTAAAAAAGAATGTAGACAGAATTCAAAAAAGTGAATCTTTCAAAAAGAAAAATGAGATTGTTTGATCTGAAAGCTAACCAAATTTAAAGAATTACAATAATCAATTATATAACCAAAAAAATAATGAATCTATCCTTTATTAACATAGGAACAACGGAAATGGCACTTCTTGTCATCCCTCCTCTTCTAGTAGTCATTTATACATTTTACCATATTATAACCAATGATAATTTGTCTGGTAGCAAAAGAATTGTATGGCTAGCGGCAATACTACTCTTGAATATTTTTGGATGTCTTTTCTACTGGTTAATAGGTCGAGAGAAGGTTAAAGCAATATGAAATACCAATTTACATTACCAGAATTTCCAAACTCTAATTTCGAAATGCAGACTTCATTTTGGACCGGCAAGTCAAAATTATTTAACGATGAAATACCTGTGCAGCAATCGACTGAAAAGGGTAAACCCTTTTTAATTCCTAACAGCGAAGGGCAGTTTATTAATGCATATCCAAAAGCTGCATTTCCTGACATTTAACCAGAATAAGAAAAACATTTACCAATATCGGAATGTTATAGCAGGATATGTGACACCTTATATTCCAGAATATAACAATCAAAATAGTGTTTCTTATTTTAATATTGCATGAATAGTATTCTCGGTCAATATATCATATTTAAAACAATAATAAATTTTCAGTCCCACTTTATCTTATTTTAATGGATTAAATATGGAAAAGTATTTATAAATAAAATATTTTTCTGAATTATCTTTATCACAATCAATTTAATGTTAACTTATGGGGTTTGTTTCTGATTTTTTAAGTCATTTTTGGGCGGTAGCATCGATAATTATTACTATATACTGCTTCGTCACTGTTAGAAAGCCAAAATTTATAGTTATCAATAAAGTTCGGGCATTAGTGGTCGCTAACCAAAACAACTTAGATATTAAATTTAGGCAAAATAATCTATGCGATAATCTTTACTATGAACGTTTTCTATTGTGTTATATTGGCGCTAATGATACTAACGTAAAAGACATGGAAATCCCACTTTCCATTAGAAGTTCAGACGATAAAGTAATATTCCATGAAGCTGAGATTATTAAGAGTTCATCAACCTTTCTTCCTAAATTAGAAATTAAGAGTAATGAAATTCAGGTCGCGAGCCAATCTTTAAAAAATGGAGATGTACTTGACTTACATTTTTATGCTGAGTCAAAAACTGGAAAATTTCATTTACAACATAGATATTTTAATGTTGAAAAAAAAATAAAATAATATAATGAAGATAGTTATAATAAATGGCATCTTGCTATATGGTTAATTTCATTGGTAGTTTGCTCCTTCACCATCTATATGGTTCAGAATTTCTTCTTGGATAGACATCGCTACAAGGATGACTTTAGAGCTGAATATAATTTCCAAGGTTACAAAGTTTCTGAAGAACGACAATGGGAAAGTGATTTAAAAGTTGACAGCCTCTTTAGAGATGCTCATGAACGCAGAATTAAACTTGAAACGCAGAAAGAAAAGGAATACATTGAAGAAAAAGACGTTAAAAGTTTATTAAAATCATTATCAATCGACTTGAATAGATTAAGCAACGAATTAGCTGATCACGATAAATACTACAACAGTTTAAACTTAGTTAAACCCTCAAAACTTACTGATTCAGTTTTTAAATCGTTAAGTAAAGATAATAGACTAAATTATGGAGAGGAAGTGAAAGTCAACAATGATCTAAAAATTATTTTTCGAAATCCTAAAGAAGATTCCTTATTGAGTCTTTTAGGATATTTTTTAATTACTATCATAACTCTGCTTTTTCTTTCTTTATCGTTAATTGCTTGCACTGTGACTGCGATTGAAATGTACTATGTTAACAGAATTAAGAAGTACATTAACCAATAATAATTTTGATCAGAAACTGTTGATTTTGAAAATTTAAGGTTTCTATAATTTTACCTCACTAGTGTATACTATTCTCGGAAAATAAAACAATAAATAATAATATAAAACTTTTATATTATTATCTAATAGAGTTATTAGATAATAATTAACTATATTAGAGTAAACAATTATTAACTAGCACAATTCAAACTTATTAGTACATTATTCAGACCATATAGGGCCATGGATTTGCTAACGCTAATATTTTACTAAAAAGAAGAATAATGCTATTAAAAAATAATTTTACGGAAAACCGTAAATGTAGACAGTTAGTTATTGGTAGGTTTACCAAGTTTATACTCTTTTGACGATTTATGTCAATTTAAATGTTTGAGGGGATTAAAACCCCAAAACGAATTAATTTATAAAAGGAATAACTTTTACAATAAACCAAATTATGGAAACAGATTTAAAAATGAAACTTGAGCAGCTTCACCAACGTGTAGATGCTTTAAAAGAACAAATTGGAACAGAAGAGGCAACAAAAAATGCATTTGTCATGCCCTTCATTCAGATCCTTGGTTACGACATTTTTAATCCCACTGAGGTTATTCCTGAGTTCATATGTGATATTGGAACAAAAAAAGGAGAAAAAGTTGACTACGTAATTAAAAGAGATGGGGAACCAATTTTAATTATTGAATGTAAACATTGGAGGGGAAATGCTGATGCACATAATTCACAATTACATAGATACTATCATGTTTCAAAAGCTCGATTTGGTGTATTGACCAATGGTCATATTTATAACTTTTACGCTGATCTGGAAAAACCTAATATAATGGATGAAAAACCATTTTTTACATTAGACCTGTCCAATCTTAAAGATTCAAATATTAAGATTTTAGAAAAGTTTACAAAAAATGGTTATCATCTGGAAGGAATACTCGATTCAGCTGAAGCTTTAAAATATATTAAAGCAATTCGCAAAGAATTTGAGAAAGAACTAATTGAACCGAGTGATGAATTGGTTAAAATGCTTGTTAGCAAATTTTTTGAAAAGCCTTTAACAGCCACCCGCATGCTTGCATTCAAAGAATATACTAAAAAAGCATTAGCTACCTCTATCAACGAATCGATTAATTCAAGATTGAAAAACGCATTACATATTAATGATTCAATACCTCCAAAACCAACCACTACTATTGCACCAATTGATGAAAACATTGGTTCTGAAGAAGGCCCTAAAGTAACCACCACAAACGAAGAATTAGAAGGATCGCAAATTGTTAAAGCGATTTTAAGGGAACATATCCCCTCTTCTAGAATCGCTTTTAGAGATACACAATCATACTTCGGAATTCTTCTTGATGACAACAATAGAAAGCCATTAGCTAGACTGCACTTCAATTCATCAAACAAATATCTCGAAGTATTCAATCAAGGTAAAGACAAAGGCGAAAAGAAACTCTTAAATGATATTGATGATATCTTTAATTATAAAACAGAATTGGTTGATACATTGAAGAATTATGAGTAGGTAATTTCTTGCTATCAAAATTAGTTAATAAACAAGAAGGCTTTTTCAGATGAAGTTAAACCTACAAATAACTATGAGTGACGGGGTAAGAGATATTGATAATGAAACATTATTACATTTTAAGTTTTAGAAAGCTATAATATAGCTTAACTAATGACAATAAGAAATGTGAAGAATAATTTTTCATTAATATATTAAAAAAGTTAAATAGTTATTATCAATTAAATAAACCATAATACTATATCCAAGGTGAAAGCAATCTGAGTAAATGATCTGGACATGTATAGTATGTAAATTTAATTTTAATGAAACCTATAGAAAATGGTGTGCCGGATGTATATATTTCCATCGCAAAAAACCATTATCGAATAGACCACGTTAAGTTGATCCAGTTTAAGATATTATAGTATGATGTCCTAACTTCCACCCGATGATAAATAAAAGAAAGAATCATAATTTGAATATGGAGTAGTTGGTAAATTAAATTTAATATTTGTTTGTTTGTTACAAAATATAAGTATAACTTAGAAACACCAGCTATAATTTTTAATGCAAAATTAGCCAAACATTCAAATATTCTGACAGTTAAAAAAACAAAATAGTTTATAATAAAAAAAACAGTAAAATCGGAAAATAATGGATACTAACCTATTTAATAATATAATCAAAACTGGTGAAAGTGATACAGTTGATTTTAAAGAAAAAACCTACTTTAATGATCCTAATAAAAGCTTAGATTTTCTTAAAGATTTACTTGCAATGACGAATACAGTCAGAACCGAGTCGGCATATATTATTATTGGAGTAAATGATGAAGGTGAAAAAATAGGGATATCAAAGGACGAAATATTAGATGGTTCAAGAATCCAGGCATTAATAAAAGATAAGGCTACCCCTATTCCACATTTTCAATCTTATCCATTTTTTGATGATGATTTAATTTTTCATATAATTGAAATTCCAAAATGCTGGTATCCAAGCCCCTGCATCCCTTTAAAAACAAAAGGCTCCATTATAGAAAGAAAAGAGATTTACGTAAGACGAAACACAAGTAATGAAATTGCTACTTACGAAGAGATTATAAAGCTTGAAGAATGGTTAAAAACAATTCCTAAACTTGAACAACTGAACGCAAGAAAGAAAAATAACACATCTTCAGGTAATTTCAAATTCGATGAAATAACAATTCAAAAACTTTTCGGAAATGAAGCTGCTGAGGATGAGGATATTGAAAGATTAAAAGAATACTATTTTAAAAACGATATTTTTGATAAAATTGCAGTTGATTTACCATTACGAATTCTAGTAGGACATAAAGGTATTGGTAAGTCAGCGCTTTTCAATGTCGCTATGTTTGAAGATAAGGAATCGGGGAAACTGTCCTTAAAGATAAAACCTGAAGATGTTGCAAATTTTGGCAAAAATGAAATTTCTTTATCTTCTGCAATATCAGAATGGAAACAAGGATTATTAATTCTCATATATAAAAAAGCACTTTCAGCATTTCGATTAAAAATACCAAGTGAACTACCAAGTGAATTATCTCCGGAAACATTGTTTGATGATATCATCGAGGAATTATCAGATTCATATGATAAAGGACTTATAAGTGAAGGGTATACTAAGCCACTAAGTAAATTTTTGTCCAACCCAATTATTAACATCTATATTGATGATCTAGATAGAGGATGGGAAGGAACTAAGTCTGATATAACGAAAATATCTGCTCTTTTAAATGCGGTGAGAGATATTATTAATGATGGAGCGAGAAAAATTCAGTTCAAAATATCCCTTAGATCAGATGTGTACTTTTTATACAGGACCTCTGACGAAAGCACAGACAAAACTCAAAGCTCAGTAATATGGTATAAATGGACTCATCATGAAATCCTATGTGTCTTAGTTAAAAGAGTTAGGTTATTTTTTGGAGAAAAGGTTGATGAAACAATACTAAAATCTTCTCATCAGTCTACTCTTGCCAAAGATTTAAAAGAAATTATAGAACCAATCTTTTCCGGCGAAGGAAAATGGGAAAATAAAGAGATGTATAAAATTTTGCTGTCAGTTATAAGAAAAAGGCCCCGCGACCTTGTAAAATTATTGACTTTAGCCGCTAGGTCAGCTTATGAACGTAAATCTACGATAATTAGAACAGAAGATTTAAAAAGCATCTTTGATGAATATTCATTGGATAGGATACAAGATACTATTAATGAATATAAGTCCGAACTACCTCATATGGAAAGGTTGATATTTGGAATGAAACCAAATAAAAGAACCTTTAAAGCGGCTGATAACTTTTACTATACAACATCTACATTAACTTTTAAAATTAACAAAATTATAGAAAGAGGTGATTTTAAATTTTCCAATGGCAAGATTGCGACTGCAAAAGAGTTAGCAGCATTTCTCTATAAAATAAACTTTATAACTGCAACAAAAAAACTTGAAGATGGAACCATAGAACGAAAAGATTTTGAGGAAAACAGATATCTTGTTCCAAAATTTGAAGATTTCGGATATGACTGGGAGGTCCACATGGCGTTTAGATGGGGTCTTGACCCAAGTAATCAAACTGAAGTATATAGTCCTTTGTCTTAAATGAATTATATTTCATAATTTTTTTCCATTAAAAGGAGCTAATGATACTATTTTTGATTATTACTCCTTTTAGAAATTAAATCTACTTTTTAATAATTGATATTAAATATCTAAGCTAACATTTACCTTCAAATCACCATTTTCACCTAGGATGGAAAATCAATCTTACATAATTCCACAATTAAAAAACATAATTCTTTAAAAACTAAATTACAAATACGTACTCGCTTTAAAAATAACTGGATAATTGCAGTTGAAAAAGTTGAAATTACAAAGACATCATTAAAATGAAGGCCTCCGATGAATGGTTACACTTTTTTAAAGTAGTTAGCTCATTATTTACAACTATAGAACATTTTGCTGTTTTAGAATTACATAAAGATCAGTTAAAGGAAGAATTAAAGATTGAATGCTATAATGTATATCATAAATTAAATGCAATGTTACCTTTAAAGACATTAAAAGTAACAACAAATATTTAGAAAAACAAAAAATATTTGGAGATTATTACCTGCCTTAAACTAACATTGAAAAGCAGATTGTCAGCTTAAATATGTTTTCAAAAGCTCAATGTGATGAAGCTAGAGCTACTTAAAAATTGAAAAAGAAATTGATGATTCAAAAAATGCTGTAGTATGAATTTAAGCTATATCAATTGAAGATTAAAAAAAAGCATATCTGAGTTACTTTTTAGATACAACTAATTTCTTAATTGCATTAGAAACTATAAACAGAAATTGTATGAATAAAGCTTTATTAGGAAGAAAAGAAATATCTCAAAATAAAAACTGATCTTAGCGAAATATTATAATATATTTCCATATCCAACATAAATCATAAATAAACAATACTAACTTATTTTACCAATAAAAGTTTTCAAGTCAATTATTTGAACTCTCTGTTCCTCAGAATAAGTTTGAAGCAAAGAAGTTGGTATAATCAACTGTAGATTTTGCGCCTCCATTTCGTCTGTTTGACTTTTACTGATAGCTGGCTCCAATGTGATAAGATGCTTTCTTGAAACACGGTCAGCTTCAGATAAAACTTGTCGCCACCTGTCTTTAGCAGTTGTTTTCACACCAAGCATATGTAGACTTGCTTCAGGAAAGATCATATCACGGTATGCATCAACTGATGGGAAAATAAAATCTGGTCTATTCTTTCTTTCAGTCTTTGCTCCTTTAGAGTACTGTATTTTATGGCTGTTAAAAATAGTCTGTAAATGATTTTCAAAACTATGGCCAGCGCGAGATTTACGTCTATTAATCACTGTTAAAGCAAATTGAATAAATCCATCAACATCATCACCAAACCCCTCTCTAATTCTCTCTCCTACTACAGCTCTTTCAAATATTCGAAGTAATTCTCCTTCTCTATCCCACCAAGATATTAAAGCATGATCAGGATCATCGAGAATATTAACTTCTGAAACTGTAGAACGTGCAAATTGAGAGAATATAGCTGTTGTTGGAAATATCATACCAAATTGATTCTGCATCATCTGAAGGTAATCAACTTCATCTTCTATCTCAATTTCAATACCTATAGACTCCAAAATATATTTACCTGCAAAACCTATATCCGTATAATCTTCACGAAAATCCCGTACAATAAATTTATTTTCAACTTCCTCAAGTCCAAACAAATATAGCAATTGCTTTTCTGCAGTAGAATCTTGTTCAGCAACGATAATGGTCAATTCATCATGAACCGTCTTTCCCATAATAACTAGATCCCCAACCGCCGCATTTGGAACAACCTCCGAATCAGAGTAATAAAGTCTAAATTCTGATGACCTTTTTGGATTATTTGCTCGTACATCATACCACGTAAAATCAGATGCATTATCAATCATCTTGTCCTCATCGTCGGCAAAATAAATTACCTTTCCTTTAAAAATTAATTTATCCGTACCCAAAATGTCCCTAAATCCATTTACACCATTAAATTCATGTTGATTGGAATAAATTTCTACCCGACTTAACCTTTTGGCAGCTATTCCGATAAAATGATCTGATAATTTTACACTCATAATTGAAATTTGGATGACCTAAAAACCATCAATTGACATTAATCTAAACTTACTCAAAAGATTTTTAAGTTCCAAGCCTACGTCCTCTTCATGCACTGCCAAAATTAATTCTCCATCAACCGTTCTATATATCTTTCCATTTAGGCTCCTAAAATTATCATTGATAAAATCTATCATATCACCTTCTTGTTGCACATACTTATATATAGTATATTTAGAGTTCCCGCTATCAGATAAGAACTTTAGAAACTCATCTCTAAATAAATCACGTACATGACTACGAAACCCCTGCAATGAAACAGCATTATAAGTCACATAGGTTTTGAGAACGAATAAAAAGTTGATTTTGTATTGATGTACAAACAATGTATCTCGATCAAACAGGCGATGTTTAAAATGATATGATGACTGAACCTCCCCTTGAGGTTGCAGCTCATTTGATTCATAATCATTGGGATCATCAATAAACCCATAAATAAAAAAATTAGGGGTAATATTATAACCTTCTGTCAACTCATCTCTATAACGCTGACCAGCTTTGTAGGGACGATTCTTTTCATTCAATAAATCAATGTTATATTGAATTACGTTCTTAGCATATGTAAATTGTTTAAAGCGGGAATTTTGTCCTGCTTCTTTTCCTGATTTATAATACTTAGAATCGCCAATATAAAAGATAGTTGAACTGTCAAGTAAAGAGGTATGATCAAAAATATGATCTAGTATCTTTCCATCTTGGTGGTATTTGAGATCATTAAGTGAAGTATTATTGACAGATATTGACTCTAGGTCATCTGAAAACAAGCGGTCAATCATGTCTTCAAATATAACGTTATAGTTGTTCACTGTAATAAAATCTTCCCGTGCCTTTCCTCGTCCTTGATCATGAGACGTAAAGAAAAGCATACAAAGAGTATGCATTTCCTTCAATGAATCTGTAAAATATCGATATTTGATTTTTTTTAGTTTTTGAAGACCTTTGCTCATTAATTCAATAAACCTCTTCCCTTTTAAAATGGGGTATACCTTATCAATATGTAGTCCCAGCTTGTGCTGGTCATTGAAATAATTTAGAATCGAAAAATAATAGATTATTAGCTCTTCATCATTATTAATTATCTTACTTTTAGTTCTTATTCTGTCATATATCAATGTATCACCTGCCAAAATCGGCTTGCCTTTTCTAACTGTTTTTTCCCACTTCGGTTTTTTAGGATTTGAGTGAACAGCATCTATATGCTTATAGAGGATTTGATTTTTGTTCTTCTTAAAATAAGTTATAAAACTCAATAAGATATCCAGATAGGAATACTGGAGGGTTTTCTGAATTCCTTTTAACTGAAATACTGGAGAATAGTTTATTAAAGTTGAATCAGGAAACTTCTGTTTAAATTTAACTAGACTTTTATAAAAATAGATTGTTAAATTTCTAACCCAGTTAAGCTCCTTATCTGTTATTACTGATGTATTATTAAAACTATATGCAAGTTCATCAATGGTCATATCGAAAACGGTCTTTCTTTCATCTTCCATAAAAACCTTAGGAAGCATAAAGATCAATTCATTTCCAGCCAAATTATGATAGTAACCAACGTTCTTAATTATACCCTCATACCCATGTGCAGAATAAAATTGACTAGAGCCAAACAATTCTTCCAAAAACTCTATCGGATACCTTTCTCCTTCGATTAATACCTTCATTAGAAGCTGAATTACTTGTTTAAGTCTATGTCCGCAATAATTTCTATACCTTCATCGGTAAAATTATAGAAAAGCATTTTTGGTAATTGCGTTCTGAATTTGTCGATCATCAAACTTATTTTCCGCTGTCCTTCGGATGCTGGAAAATAACTCTGATAGGTATGACCAGCAAAAATTTCATTTTCCTCATCTTTAAATACATCATTCCAGAGATAGAATATGACTTTATTGATAAGAGTATCAAGGGATATTATACTGCCCATATCTGGTTTGATAAAGAAATTGCCAATACATTTATCTAGTCCTAAGCTTGGATTCTGAAGAATATGTTTATTAACGTTAGCGACAAAGTCAATCCACCTAAAATATTTGCCCTCGTCTAGTTTTACCCGATAGCTAAATGACGGGCAGGATATATCTTTATCATCCATAGGATACTTAATTGGTACATACTCCCAATCCCAACGTCTCTTAAATGCGCTATCCATAGGATAAAGAGATTGGTCAGAAGTATTCATTGTCGACAAAATCACTAAATTATTTGGCATAATCAATTTACCATTCTTTAGCACTTTTATTTTCGATGACTGATCTCTTTCCAGAAGATATTTATATAAATCTTCAGATGGTGTTATGGCATAATCTGGATTTCTATCTAACAATTGAAAAATATCACCAAAGATTTCTGCACAATTACCACGATTGATCTCTTCAATAACCAAATAGAAATTTTTATTTGGATTGCGGTGAGCTTTTTCAAAAATATTTATAAAAATCTGCGGAACAAACTTATATTTAACAATATCTTTGTCATCGCTATCTTTTTCAGTTATAGGTTTATATCCGCCAATAAATGACGAATAATCGTAATCAGGATGAAAAATAACCCGTTCTATTTGATATTCATCAACGTTTTCTATTTTTTTAGACACAGCATAAGATTTACCTGTTCCTGGAGATCCAAAATAAATCTTATTATAGCCCTCTATCACAGAGATCTGAGATTCTAATTTATATTCCTCTAAAAACTTTAAATAATTTTTTTCTCCTAAAATAGCTTTAGGCTGATGATTGGATGTCTTTTTACTGTATTCAAAAAAATCAGTGCTAGAATCATAAATATGATCTTTGATTTCTTCTAAAGTTTTTTCAATACTTGAAAAATCTATCTCAAAAACATCTTTGCCAAACACTTCCTCATACTTTTCCTGATAAGATTGTAAACCCTTTATAGCTTTATTGAAATCCTTATCGAAATAATTATTCGTAGGCTGAGAAATCAGCCAGCTTGCAAATTCCTCCTTTAGTGACAATTGAACATTCACATCCCCAACTAATTCTTGCGGTTGCAGTTGAAATATAGATATTATCTCATTTAAATATAAAATACTATTATTTATGGCATCTAAGTCTACATTAATTGTTTTATCAATATAATTATCCAAATCATCATTACCTATACAAATCAGCATATTCAACGCCGTAAAAAAAGGACGAGTTTGCACTTGTGCAAGGGTCCTTCCTGCATTATCCAAAAAAAAGGTACCTGCAGCATCTCTCCAAATTTTCTCGTTATAGTTCTTAATCAGAACGAAATCAGCATTATTTACAATTAAATCATTTAAAACATTTACAATGGAATCTAATCCAATTATAAAGCATTTCTTATCTTCGCTAGAATTAAATATTCCAACAAATGCTCCTAAGCCTTTAAACTCCAATCCACATATGGTCTTTGTATTTAAAATCTTAATTTTTTGAATAAATTTAGGAATATCTAATTTCATAACTATTTTAATAATTGGTTTATAATTTCTTTAGCTAATGTTCTAATTACAGGTACTGAAACTGAATTACCAAATTGTTTATATGCCTGTGCATCTGAAACTGGTATTTCAAATCTTTCATTCTCATTTTGTTCATCAATTGGATAACCTTGCAAGCGCGCTGCTTCAATAGGATGTAATTTACGAGGTCTTTTCTCAAGAAGACTTTGATCAATTAGTATTTCCGAGCCATCTTTATTATAACGTGCTGAAATAGTACTGGTATATTTGGAATCATCTTGAAATAGCGAATAACCAAATCCATTACCTTTTTCACCATGTTCTTTCTTCCGACGCTGATGACCATCCCATAATTTTTCAGAAATAGTATAACTACGACCGCTTTTAGTTTCATAGTTTTCAAGCTCCTTCTCATCTAATAGGATTTGTCCTACCGTGGTATTTACACTTTCAGTATCTCTAATAGTACGATCATAAATAGGGTTACCCTCTTGATCTAAACCGTACGGGAATTTAAAATCATTTTCCTTAATTAATTCTTTGTACCATGCAACAATAAAAATACGTTCCCGATTTTGAGGAACACCAAAATTTTTACTGTTCAATACTTCAGCTCTAACTTCATATCCGAGCTCTTCCAGACGGCTTTTGATTGTTTCAAATGTTCGACCTTTGTCATGATTTCTTAATCCTTTGACATTTTCAAGAAAAAGAACTTTAGGAATTAAATCTGTATTATTTTTTTTTGTTGCAGCTTCGATTTTCGTTCTTACTATTTCCTCTATATTGAAAAATAAAGTTCCTCTGGTATCTCCAAATCCTTTTTTCAATCCTGCATGTGAAAATGGTTGACACGGGAACCCTGCACATAGTAAATCAAATGCAGGTATTTTTTTATAGTCAAGAGTAGGGTCTGTTATATCTTGATTGAAATTTCCATTTTCAAATAATTCAGGAGACCACTTCTTATAATTATGTTCATAAGTAATCCTTGCGAATTTATCTATCTCTGATGCAAAAACACATTTACCTCCAACATGATGCATTGCAATATGAAAGCCTCCAATTCCGGCAAAAAGATCTATAAAATTAAACTCTTTATTTTTGTTGGATTTTACTTTTTCTCCTTTAATCACCTTTTGGAGATTCTTATTTTGGGTTTGTTCTACCACGCTATATCCTTTCAACTTTAAAAAAATGGAATCTGTAATTAATTGGTACTTGAGAATTGTGTCGCTTGAAAAAAATCTTTCACAGTCGAGTCCAATGCAACAATAATTTTTTCAAGATTGACAATTGAAATATTTCTTTTGCCATTTTCAACTTCATTAACGTAAGTTTTATCTAGATCAGCTTTAAAGGCTAATACCTCCTGAGTTAGATTCAAATTCTTACGCAACTCTTTGATTCTTAAACCAATTTTAATTCGGATATCCATAGTGCAAAGTCGTTAAAATTCGACTATAAGTCAATCGGATATAAGTGAACTTTTGAGATTTATTATCAAAAACCTTCCAATTGTACTCAACCAGATTGAACTGTTTTTAGAGTCAAGGAAATTGTGGAAATAAACATTACAATATAAATATTTTTGCCACCTAACATGTATTGTTCATTAGTATTACTATCTCTAATAATAAAAACTAATCGTCATCTTATAAACTTGAGAGAGGTAGGTGCAAAAGAGTATGTTCCAAAGATCCAAATATAGTTTCATGATATTGTTGACGAACATCTTTAAATATTTCTATCTCCAAAATATCAGTATTTACATTTGTTGGAATAGTTGGTTCACTCGTCAATTTCGAAAAATTTGGAACTATTGATCTTTCATAATATGAAATTGGTTCCGTGATCAAAAATGCATCAGCTAATTTTGCACAATGTCCTTTAGTTTTAACTTCTCTGGAAGAAAATACTATGTTATAAAATCTACCCCTATTATTTAAATTATTGTTGAATAAATGAGTTGAAGAATACATAATTCCATCTACTTTTTCTTTATTCACCCACTGCATTAGAAGTTGTGGAATTATATATTCGGACTTAAAATTATCTAACCTATTTCTTACTTTAACCGCACATGCGGCAATCAATGGCCATAACACCGCATAATGACTTTCACTCATATCATCCGGCTCATAGGTTAAATCTAATACATTTAATGAATTAATATTACTTAACCTTGATGCGTGTAAATAGTTAAATTCAAACATTCCCATTTCTTTCCAACTGACATACAGAGAATTACTAACATACAAAGCAGGGAAGCCGGGAATGCTGAATCTTTGAGTATTACATATTCCCCTTAATTCAAAAGGAACATGAAATAAATCCCTTTTATCAAGTCGTTTTTCAAATCCCTCTTTTCTAATTCTGAAAAGGTTTGTTTTTGGTTGTAAAGAAAAGTTCTTTTTAGCAATCTCTGTAATATTAGAATCATCAAAAGCTGCTTTTAAAGCAGCATACGCTTTGTAAGGTAATCCTTCATAAGTACTTTTTATCGAACTTAATATCCCATTAATTAATACCTCTATCCTAGAGACTTCCTCAATATTATTTTTTTTACAAACATTTAGATATTCATTAAGTAAACCTGAAATATTAGTCTCAAAATCACCCGATTCAAAATTAAGAGGTAATTTTGAAGCATAATCACCAATAAAACTATAATCTTTCATATTAATACCAGTTATTTAAAAATGTCATATATAAATTTCTTCATTCAATATTATTAAGAACCTTTTTGTATAAAATCGCCCTTAAACTTAGAACTTATTGATTGAATTTGCAATTAAAACGTATTTTAAACTAAATAGGAATATTTACTCCTATTTAGTTTTTATCATATTTTGGCTTCACTTAGGGATTATGAATAGAAGCGGTCCAATAAGACTTGAATTTCAGCGTCTATTGCTGTTATTATTTCCTGTGAAATTGGAGAATCTTCTCTACTTTGGAAATCAATTAGTGAAACATGGTCTCCAATTAAGGTATCAAAACACCTTTGATCACCCCAATACTCTATTGAGGCGTAACGAACTTGATTACCGGAACCAAAACCACTCTTTACACCATAGCCACAAATAGAATTAGCGAGAGAAAAGGGAAGGCTTTTATTTAATTTATTTTTAGAACAATCTATATAAGCAGCAATGCCAACACCATCATAAAAATGCAATAACAAATTGTTTTTTTCTGCTTGTAAAGCTTTTAATAACAGCCAACTTTTTAAATGCCCTTCTGGAGTAATATTGTCCTCAATGTAATTCGATTCTGTTTTTGGTAAAAAGAACTTAATTCTTTGTTTTATCACAGCTAAAAGTTGATCTTGCCTAACTTGTAACAGACTAAGCAATTCAGGATTATTTAAATATTTCAAATAATCATCATCATTTGCATTTATCCATGAAAACCATACTCCTCTCATTCCCGAACTTCTCGGTATGTGACCAATACGAACGTTTTCTTCCAGAAGAACACGGTATAACCTATAAAAATTTGAAAGTATAGGATGATTTTCGCTTTCTCCTTCAATATAACAGTTGTACAGAAGTATAAAATTGTCATAAATATCTTTTATAGTTGTATAACTATTTTCTCGATCGGCATTTGCCAACCAGATTGGACTTAGATTACCCATTAAATCGATATGGTCTTCCCAATGCTCTAGTTCAGGTTGATATTGCTTTTTTAATACATGTTTATTTTGTTCGTCAACTCCATACCACTCGTGTAACTCAATATTGGATATTTTCTTAATTCCAGTAGCTTCATTACCAGTCGTGCTAAAAACACAAACGTCTTCTTCAGTCCGCGAAAGCTCAATAATTTGTATGATATAACGCCAATCAACAAAATTTCCGCGTTTCCACTTTTCATCAAAATAGTTTTTCCGAATTCGTCGAATGAATGCATAAAAAAGTTTTGCATCAGGAAACTTCACCAAATAAGCGAGTAGTGGTAGAATGACATGTAAATCAGAACTACGGAACCAAGAAACTGTAATTTCTTCATTTTTAATCGTTTTCAAAACATTGCTTATTACCTCATGTTTACATTGTTCGATTAACGATGTAAAAGCACAGAAATAACGATGAACAGTATCGGTTTTTACACTTCCAGCCCATCTCTCTATTTCTGGAGTCTCTTCACTCTCCTCATCAATTATTGGCCTTTTTGTAAATAGCTCTCTCGGATTTAAAGAATAAGACACTTTGTTTTTCCAAGTTTTCTCTTGCAATAATCGAATTTGCCAATACCAAACGAAAAATTGATTGGCTCCTTCGTCTGAAGTAAATTCATCTTTGCTTTTGTGTTGCCAAAACCATTCCTCACGTATTTCCCATTCATCTGAAGCTTTCTTACGTGAGGAATCGTCAGTAATATTTCCTATAACAAGAGGTTTTAAATTTTCAGATGCAGATAATGGTTCACCAGTGGTATTAATGATAACAAATGTCTCCTCTCCACGCGTACGATTGCCCATATCATAATATAGCATCTGTAAATCATTAAGCAAAAAGCTTCCAAACTTTACAAAATCAAAATCCGTTAATCTATCAAACACATCTTCTATGGAGGCAATGGCAGCCAACATACTTCCAATACTAGCATCCAACTTATATTCTAAAAAGTACCATGATGCATCTTCGATTTCTTTGAATGAAATATCTTTTTCAGATTTTAAAAAATAGTTGCAGACCAAATCACTTAAAAAGTAAAGTGTTGACTCTCTGATAGCATATTGTAAGTATGGTTCCTTGTCCTCTAATAATTCGGCCTCTGAAATTAAAAAATTCTGAAACTTACTATTAGACTTTCGATTTACAATACCCAAAATGAGATACAGAGTTGTAATACGTTGCTGACCATCACAAAGCTGAATATGATATTTAGGACTCTCATAGCCATAAAGCAAGCCTAACAAAACCTCCTTGTCAAGGTCTTCTTGATAAGATGTAATCAAATCGTTCAAAAAGCCAGATACTAGTTCTGTATATTTTTTGGCATCTTTATTCCACGCACGATTTCCCCAGCAATAATCGCGTTGCAGATCTGGGATAATGATTTTATGATCACCACTAAACAAATTTGCAAGAGTATATTCGTGACCGCTTTGAAGTGTGCTATTATTCTGAAATTTCATAATCTTTTTTAAATCTATTTAGAAAATCTATTTGATTTTTATCTATATCTTCATTTGTCCAGTTGGGTTTAGCAAACACCGCAATAGAATGAAGTAGAGTTCTACTTTTAAAACCCTCATTTATATTGAAGTAAATATCTTTTTTATGCTGAAATGATCTGTCATTGAATTTTGAATTTTCATTTTTATCCAAGAGTACAAGATTACCTATACTATGTTCTGTTGCTTCTGTTAACGAAGCTCTCGATAGCCATTCATTGCCAACAGGCATACTTTCTAATTTTTTATCATTGCCATCACAAAATACACCGTCTTTCGATAGATCATCCTTTTTATAATGGTATGCCTTTGATTTTGGATGAATGTGTTCCAATGATTTATTACCATAAATAGTAAAATCAAACTTTTGTCCTTTATCATTAGACAGCTTATTATACTCATCTACATTCAATCGTAATAATTGCTTTAAAGCAAGATCATTAAAGTTGCCGTAAACGAATTTGTCAGAAAGATGAATTAATGCACTATCTGCTTTTTGTTCCTTACTTTCTTCATCTTCACGTAACTCATCTTCTTTAGTTATTTGTCGATGTGTGGCCCCCACTAATCGCCATTTTGCATAATTAGTAAGAAGCTTATTGTTCGTTTTATTAGAAAAGAAAAACTTAATGATATCCAGCACGTCTGCTATTCCTGAATTGCACAACAAGGATAATTTAAGATTATTAAAAGTTTTTGGGGCACTAAAAATATCTTCAAATGATTTTTGTAAATCTCGCAATTCCTTAAATATTTGAATTGCAGTTTTATGAATTAATAATTTCTTAAACTGTGCGAAAGTAATCTCTAAATCTGTTGTTTTACCATTATAGAAATAAAACGGTAATAAAAATCCTAGGGGTTTTTCAGTATTGAAAAAGCCTTGGACTTCCTTCCTATTCCACCAATACAACCACTTATCCCATTCACGAGCATACCTACTTCTTTTTGCATTGGTTTCCCAATCCATCGAAATAATATTTTTCAACTCATCTAAATTTTCATCAATGGAGGTCGATATTGAAGCATGTTTTAATTTAGGTATCGAAATATGTCTTAGAATTTCAGCTTTTATAAGCTCTTCTTGTAGCATCGTCGCTTTTGCTCCATACATCATGGTGAAAGTTTTAGTTGCCTTTTCTTTCTTTATGATGATATACAAAACACAGACCTTGTCAAGTAAGAACTGTACAAAAGATTCCTTATCTTCAAGTTGTTCTAATTTATTTCTTATCTGCTTTATAGCCTGCTTAAAATAATATATATCTTGATTTAAATTTTCAGAATCAAACTCTTCATAATTAAACTCATGATTCTTCAATCCATGGATATATGTTTTAGATTTTTCTCGAATATCATAGTCCAATTGAATGTCCTTAAAAAAATCAACCCCTAAATACCATAATATGAGATATAATGTTGTAGTTCGTTGTTGACCGTCAATCAAAATGACTTTATTGTTATCTTCACTTACAGTAATACCTTGCAAAAAGTAAGTCTGCTCCTTTGGCGCATTAACCAGATTATCTAATAGTACTTCGACAGCTGAGTCCTCAACACCATTTTTAACAGACCACTTATATCCTCTTTGATAATTGGGCACGACAAAAGCCCGATTACCTATGGAAAAATATGTTTTAATATTTTTAAATTCTGTATTATTCATTGACTTTTAAATTTATAACTAAGATAGTTCACTGCGATTCAATGGCTACTATGGCGAAGCTAACTTAGTTTTGGTGAAAAATAGTAAGGGAAACCGTAATTCTCACCTTAATACTTATCAATTATCTTTTATAAAAATGTAATTATCTACTATACATATATTTAATCCTCTTCATCTTGGGCAGCAGCTCCAATAAATCCTTCATCCGTCAGTCTTTTATAAATATATTCTTGCTTAATTAAGGCTCTCTCTATACCTCCGGCTGTATTATACCGCTCAATAAGTGCTTCTATATCTGCGCTCGAAATAGTGGTATAAGCAAAAGAAAACTGCTCTTTGGGGAATATTCGATAATCGTATTCAGGCATAATATGAAAGCTTAAACTGAATGCTACAGCAGCGACGGCTGCAATCTTGACTACACGTGTGATGGACTTACCTAACTGTTTAAACACAGCGCTCCATGATCCGGTAATAATTTCTGGTGATGGTACGGTTTGATTCATTTGATCTCTTTCTTTTTCCATATTTGTTCTTATTTGATGTCAAAACTAATCGAGCAGCACGCCAAAGTATGACGCTATTAAAAAAAGTATTTTTTTGATCTTCGTAGTAGGCGTCATGTTTTGTCGTCTTGTTATTTTATATTTGTAGAAATCTTAATAAATTATGTCTGTTAGAGAAACCTTATTACGTCATAAACTGATCATCAATCAATTGCGCAAGAAGCCACATACCTGGTCTGAACTGGATGATTTCCTTAAAAAGGAATCGGAACTGCAGGAATATAAACTATCGATCAGTCAGCGGCAGTTTCAACGCCATATCGAAGATATTTTATCTTTGTACGGTATCGTGATCGAAAATAACCGTTCTAAAAAACAGTATTATATCGAACAGATGGATGGCCAGGTAGACCGTTCTTTGGAAGCTTTTGACGTATTCAATTTATTGCGTTTGGGTAATAATGGATCGAAAGAAATTATTTTCGAGAATAGACGTCCTATGGGTACGGAACATCTTGCGGGCATCGTTCATGCTATCCGTAATGAACTGACGCTGAAATTTGATTATCACAAGTTTTATGAACCGTATGCGGAGGAAAGAAGGTTGTTGCCATTGGTGCTAAAGGAAGTTCATAATCGATGGTATATCATTGGTCAGGATATGGATAAAAATAGTATCCGTGTATTTGCTCTCGATAGAATGACAGGGTTAGATTTTTTGAAAACAGGCTCTTTTAAGCGTATTGACCTGGATACGGAAAAACTTTTTAAACATAGTTTTGGCATTATACTACCGCAGCCAGATCAGGTAGTGGAAGAGGTTGTTCTCTCCTACTCTGCTTTTCAAGGGAAATACGTTAAATCACTTCCTTTGCATGAAACGCAGGAAATATTGGTCGATAATGAGGATGAACTTCGTGTAAAACTGGATGTTTACGTCACCCATGATCTGATCATGGAAATCATGTCAGTTGGTGCTGAAGTGAAAGTGATCGCACCTGCAAGTCTGGTGAATAGATTGAATGATGAACATCGTAAATATTTGGGGATATGAGAAACTTGAACATCAAGCGTGGTTTTGGAAATAATGATCGTTTACCGATACTTTGTACCCTGATAGCAGATGTGGAGCGCAATGAGCAAGATACCAGTTCGCTTACAAATACGCAGCAGATAATAAGCAAAGTGGAACGCATAGTCTACCTCGTGTTGAAACAATATTTAAAAACAGATAAAAGCGTAGAAGAGTATTCCCTTTTAGTAGAAGATTGCAAAAATTATATTGCCCTGTATTTAACAAGAAATGAAAGTAGTCATGTTAGTCAAAACTTAGCATGGATCATAAGGCAATATCTATTGCTAAAATATGTGAAGAAATGATTTTTTCAGACCATAGCTATAGTTATTTTTAATTTGAAAAATAACTATAGCTTACTTATGATTGTATCAATATTACACGCCCTAGGACACTATTCTTATGAATAACGTCCTAGGGCGTGTCTTTTTCTTATGGATTTTTTTTCTACGTATGAAAAGAAGATTACACGATAGATGATCAAATTCAACAATTAAAAGATCCTGGATAACATTAGAATCATATAAAAGATTCTAATGTTATAGTTTATAAGGCAGGTACATGTTTACCTTTATTCGAACCATCTGGATGTCTACCACATGAACTCCCGGTGAGACTACTGATGGATGTTCTATTCGTCCCACAGTATTTACAAGTGTATTGCTTCTTTTCAGCTCCTTCATATAATTTGTGTTTTCCTTTATTACTTCCTAAAGGATGTCTACCACACGTGCTACCTGTCAAGGAACTGACGGATGAGCGATCTATTCCGCAATACTCACAATAAAACTTTGCCATATTTTTGATTTATTTTCATAATTGCCTACTCTATGAAGTTTTCGGCTTCCCTTTCATGCTAAAATAATGGTTAGATACGTCAAGATGTGTCCTACCGTATAGAATTCATAATAAGATTTGTATGCATACCGACCCGTTTGAAAACTTACAGTCTTAAAACTTTCGCTTCATAATGGCACTAAAGATTTGAAGTGCTCAAAATATCTTCAACTGGTATTCTACGTATTTTTCCAGTTTTTAAGACTTTATAGTACAGAACTGTTTCGGATTGATCTATAAATAAATTGATTTTACCATCTAAATAAACTTCTTTAACCAACCCGCCCACGGTATATTCTATTTTAAACGTATCCGATTTTTTTTGAACTAATTTTGCATCATGCATTCCTCTTTGAGAAAATAGAGTCGGCAAAAATATAAATAGGCTATAAAATAACCACCTCCTTACAAATACTGTAAAAAAGATAATCAACTCAACCGTTATCAACATCCATAGATCATTGACATTTGGGCATGCCACATTATTTTTCATAAATGTAATCCAGGCTAACCATACTGCGACTCCAAAAATGATTGATATTAAGCCCACAAATCTATTGGAAGGCTTCTTCTTGTTAAAAAAATCATGAAGTCTGAATAGAACAATTGGGACACTAAACAACAAAAAAAGAAACATTGTCGCTGCACCAATATAAATACCACTAGAGCCTAGTCGGTGTTGCACTCTTATTAAATCTGAAGCAAAAAAATCATGGATACCAAACTCTTTATTAAATGCCCTGAAATAATGATATGCAGAAAGAGGGAACATAATAGCTATAGCATGTTTTGAAAAATCAATTCCAATTCATAGGCAGTTAAGCAATTACTATAATCTTTCTTCTGTCCTACAATCTTATGCCAATACGTTACATCATGTCAAAAGAGACAAAGAGGCTATAATACATTTTAAGGAAGCGTTAAATTTGGCTCGTCAAATAAAAGATCAAAATCTTGAATGCAATATACTCGGAAATATTACCAATAGTTACATTGCAATTGACGAAATACTAAATGCCAGACATTATCTTTCAAAATCTTTAGAATTATCACAGTTCACTGGTAACAAACAAGCTGAGAGCAGTCAATTAGGTTTGTTAGCTTATATATGTCTTTCTTCAGGGCAACCAGATCAAGCTTTAAAGCATTTAAAAACGGCTATTGAAATCAAAGAATTCATTGCTGATTACGATGAACTTTGTAAACTCTATCTAAATTTAATGTCAACCTATGAAATACTTGGTGATAAAGTCAATGCAAAAAGTACAGCCAACGCAGGAATTGAATTGGCTGTAAAAATTGGCAATAAGCAACGAGAAAATGAGATCTGGACTGCCCTAGCTATCTATAATCTTTGATAATAATAGGATTTTAGCTTAAAAACCTTCTATGCCATTCTGATTCATCTAATCCAACCCGCGATAATTGAGAAGTATAATCAATAATAATCCTTTGAGAATGTAGATCCTTTAGATCTAAGATCCATTCAAACTGTTCATCTTCGGCGGCATTATATTTTTGTTTGAAAATGAATTTATTATCTTCGTTTTTCTCTGCCAATATTACTCCATGAACATCTGTGCAGATAAACTTAATAGTCCGAATTGAAAAAGAACTTTTATCTTTTTTCAATTTTATTCCTTCTGGAGTCAGTATATCAAATTTATCCGTTGAAATAGTCAACGGTATAAAAATAAATTTCCGCTCATCATCCTTAGGTATTCTAACACTATCACACTTTTGCTGAATACAAATATAATAAACCTCATATTTGTTACTTTTTATCAACGTCCCTAGAGTCAATTTAGGTGCTATATTCTTAGGTATAAACAAACTCTTATGATGTGTTAATTTTGAAAAATTCTTGTCATTTTCTTCAATTTTAGTTTTATCAGAATTATTCGTAAAAACCATTGTTGGATTTTGAATAAGATAATTTTTAAACTGAGCATCTATCGGAGTAATAACAGAAGCAAATCTAGTTTTAACTACCTCATCTTTAGATTGTAATATTTCTTTTAAAGTTTGATGAGTTCTATCATAAGTATATGTCTTATATTCAATGCGCTCTTCTAATACTTTATCTTCAATCCAGGGATTTATTAAATTATCTCTCAGGCAATTATTTACTTGCGAATAATATAAAAGATCTTTAATGCTATCGCCAAATAATTCTACCAAAAGATCTTCAGCTTCTTCTTGTTTTGGTATAATAGATTTATGACCAAAATATGCACAGTCCATATCTTTAGAGAAAAGGCTTAATATTTTACTTGAATTTTTCCGCAAAGTTGTCAATGACATTAAAGCGAAATTAGAAAGAAGTCCAGCAGTAAGTTCCGTAAATTCGTCTAAAATAAATTCACTTAATCTATCATATGAAATACATTTTGATTCATACTGTTCTCTTAAAGTATCTGTATTAAATTCAATTTCTTTAGCCCGTATTAGAATTCTAAAACTATCTAATTCAATCTTACAATCTTTAACATTAATCTTAAAACCAAAATTATCTAACAACAAATCATCAAATATTTTTTGTGTAATAACCTCAAGTATAGTATAATCACCTGTATAAACAACTATTAACTTTAAACTATCTTTTAATTTATCACCATCAAATAATAAATTTTTTATTATTGGTACAGTGTATACACCTCTAGGTTCATCATCTTCATCTTCCTCTGAATTTTCAATTTCAACCTGTGCATTTAAATTGATTTGCCAATCCAATATAACAATATCTGCTTTATTTGCGATAATTTTAAAGTCATCTAAATCGGAAGCTTGGTAAGGTTTGTAGACCGCACATATTTTGCTTTTCTGCGCAAATATTTTCGTTACTTCGGAAGCCTTAAAATCATGTTGTTTGAACTCTTCACTTGATTCTTCTTGATAAGCTTTATCATCTAAAAAGACAATACTTTGTATATAATCATTAGCAATTGCTTTTGATCTTTCAAAAAACTCTGTCATGGCTATTTGGAAATTTTATATATTTTAAATGTAACTGTACTTTGATCCCTAGGACTATCTAAAATAATATTGAAATTCTCTGCATTTAAGACTTCTCTACATATGCTTAAGCCCATTCCACGACCGCTACTTTTTCTAGAAAATCCAAGATTAAAAATTCTTTTAGAATCTTGGAAAGGAATTTCCATACCATTATTAGATATAAATATCCCATCCTCATCTGCATGTAAGCGTATTATTTTTTCTTCCAAATTGCTTTGCTTCAACCAATATATAGCATTATCTATTAAATTGACAAAAGTTGGGTAAATTGAAGATTTATAACTATGAATCTTTTGAGATGCAAAACCCTTTGTATGTTTGAACTGAATATTGTGTCTTTCAAATCTTGATGAAAACAAATCTATTAGAAAAGTTTTAATCTCTAAAAGTTTGATATCTTCTCTTTTTCTATTAAGTCTCCTATTCATAGGTGTGAAAAGATTTAAATAACCATCTAAGTGTTCAAAATTGACTTTTATATTGTTATAAACCCCTTCCAATTTATCATTAACATCTGACCATGCCTTCAAATCCCTCAAGCTTCCTCTTATTGATTTTACAGTACTGCTAAATTCATGGTGCAAGATTCCTACAGCTAATCCAAGTTGGCTTAATTCTATATCTGTCTGAACTCTCTCTCGTAAATCATCTAACTCCTCCGCTAAAGCATCTGAAATATCATCATTTGTAATAAAATTACCATCATCATCTTTATCTACATAAAATCCCGATAACTGTTTAATAATCCGGTCCATGACAAAGGTGTTTCGATTACTTATTAATTCAATGTCAGATTCCATTTTTTTACGTTCTTCTACTAAATCAAAATCCTCAATATTATTTGTGTTTAATTTTTTGAAATCATCCTTAACAGTTCGAATTTGAAAATCCAAATCAATCATTAACTGACTAGTAACTTCTTTGATCTTTTTCGAGACATCAACTACTAAATCATTTGTTTCACTTCTTTTTTGTTTGTTGATTTTTATTGCTTCATTTGAGATGAATTCAACAGCCTGTTCTAGCCTTTTCCGCTTACTAATTTCAATATCAATTTTAATACTTAAATCGTTAATTAATTGATCTATTTCAATTATTGCATTTTTAAATAATGTTTCTTCAAGTATCCTGAATTCAGAAATATAGGATTCGTAATCAATTCTTAAACTTTTGGATAAAGAAAATCCTTTAGGAATGGATATTGATATTGACTTCTTAAAATTCGCTAAATTTTGCCTAGTTTTAAACTCACTCTCTATCACTTTTTGACTAACAGTCTCCAAATCTGAAAGTAAAATATTCGAACTTACACTATCCCTAAGATCATTAATTATTGTATTAATAGTTGCTTCTGGAATTCCACTGGATAGATTTTTAAAAAATCCATCTAAATCTTTAATAAACTTTTCTTTTTTCCCCTTGACTAATTTATCTCTTCTAGCTAGTGCTTCATAAAGATCATTTCGCTCACCTTTCTTTTCATTATAAAACTCAGATTGTGGAGATTTACCTTTATCATCAAAAAAATCTGCAGCTAATTGTACAAAGAAGTTTTTTAGAATTGATTGAAGCTGTCTATAGGCCTTATTTTCAATAAAACCTTCTCTGCCTGCCTTTTCTACAAGTTTAGAATTTTTCAAATTTGATACATTGATAGCTCCAAACATTCTTCTGTACGAAAAGAAATAAGTTGACATTCTTTTTGTACGGTTTCTTTCAATATCCAAATAATCAACATCTGAATTTCCGTATGGTAATACACGAATATTATCCTTATAGACATAAATTCCTCCAAACTTATCAGCTTTAGAAGTAATTATATTCCAATTTTCTAAATCTACTACAGAGTCTTTTAAATTACCTTGTATATATGCGAAGTTTATTTCAAAACTTCCACAATCTGTTGGATTAAAATTATTACCATTCCAATTTACAATATGATCATATGCCTTCTCTCTATAAATCATAACATCTCCCCTAAATTGACCATACTCATCAAATCTACCTTTGAAATGATGATCTGCTAATTCAAATTCATTAGGGGTGAAAAATTGTTCCTTATCTATTAAATTGGTATGAGTAGAATCTTTACTGTTGTAATCTCTAAAATTTATCTCAATAACTGGAAGTGGATGATTAGGTGTCATCGTATTATGAAAACCAATTAACATCTTTTCAATCTTTGTTGCTTCTTTAGAATCTTTACTGCTTTCAATATCATACAACAAATTCTCACTTACTGGAGAAATATAAAAGAAAGTTCCACCTTTATCAGATTTATCAACATCAAAATCACCAATAAGACTATGATCCAGCAACTTAGGATTAACATTTAAAACATTTAAGGTTTCAGAAATTCTAGAAAAATCAGTTTCTGAGATGGTTCCTTGAGCTAAAAGAATTTCCAAGGAATGTTGCACCTTTTGTTTTAATTCATTAATTTGATTTTCATTAGGTAATTCATCAAATTCTTTGATAGGTATTACGATGTCTTCTAGATTAACACCTGCTAATTCAAATAATTCCCAATTTATAAGTATTGCAACTACCTTATGTTTAAAATCAATAGGATCATATTCTCTTCTCTTTGCCTTTGTTATAATTAAAACCTGCTTACCTATAGAGGCTATCGCCAAACGGCCTATTCCTTTTTCCCCCATAATCGGTCGAGCAGCTTTAAAAATATCAATTGGGGGCAGTGTGGTTTTAGAATTAATAAATTTACTTTCAGTACCTATAGTTAACCATCGAGATTCAAATTCTTCTTTGGTCATTCCTAATCCATCATCCCTTAAGACAAGTAGGTTATCTTTTCGCAAAAAATCAATATCAAATTTATCAGCATAAGCATCATGTGCATTTTTTATAAGTTCATTTATTGCAGTTGGTATACCTGCAATTTGTTGTCTACCTAATAAATCTAAAGCTCTAGCTCTGGTTTTAAATTGCGCCATTTAAATGGTTGTTTATAATTGATATTCCAACAGCTTTTGCATAAGTTGGTGGTACAGCATTGCCTATCATTCTAGCTGTATTGGCAATAGTTGTTGTCTTAAAGATATAGTTTTTTGGGAAAGATTGCAATACAGCTCCCTCTCTTAAAGAAATTGCACGATCTTCTTCTGGATGTGCAAATCGACCATTAGAAATACTAAAGAACTTGGTAGTTATAGTTGGGGACGGCTTCTTCCAAAACATTCTTCCATAAATATCTTTAAAGCCATCAATTTTACCATAATGACACGGTGCAGCTAATCGCTTATCATCAACATATGCAAGCCTAGTCCCGCCATCGTGATGTGTTAAGGCAAGTCGTTCTAAATTAAGTTCATTTAACCCTGCTACAGTATGCATAAACTCAGTTGTATCCTTATGTCCTTGTTTTATTTTAGGAAATCCATTCTTAACTCCTAACACATCTATAACATGCAATTTCTTACCTTCTTTTTTTAATGGTTTTAATTCTTCAGCAGTTATTCTATTAGCAATTAAGGTAAATCGTTTACGATGCTGAGGAACTCCATAGTTACTCACTTCGTGAACATCTGCGTGAACCGCATAACCACTGGCTTTCAACCAAACGATAAAGTCATCCAAACCACTTTCTGCTTTTCTGCGCAACACTCCTGGAACATTTTCCACAACAACATAACCAGGATTAAAATATTCAACGAAGCGCCTAAATTCCTTTAATAGATCTTTTGATTTTGATGATTTCTCTCTAGAAGTATTGATAATACTCCAGAATTGACAAGGGCTACAACCGATCAACAACAAATTATCATCATTGCGTTTTAGTTTTAGCCTTTCTTCTAAATCATTTTCTTTCAACTCAAAAACATCAGCATGAATAAACTTGGATCCCTTTATATTTGCTTCGTAAGTTTCTTTACATGTAATATCAAAATCCACCCCTCCAACAACCTCTATCCCTGCTTGTTGCATGCCGCAACTCATGCCCCCTCCGGAACAGAAGAAATCTACAGCCTTAATATGCTTTTTCTCTGTACTCACTTATAAAAAATATTGACTCTTAAAAATAATCGTATTGACTGCTAATATCTGGAATTTTTGTCAGGATAAAAAACGAAGATAATCTCCATACTCGCTACACCTACTTAAAACCAATTTTAACCAATAAATATTTCTATCTTAATACAAAGCAACTCAAAATATATACTCAATAATACTATTCCATAAAAATTAAGTACACAAACATAAATAAAGACAAAACGTGATTTTTACGGTAAACCGTAAAAAGCATACATTTACTCTAAAGAAACCCCATAGCCGAGTTATAATTTACCCAAAATCTCTTTCTTCCTGGATTTGTCTCAGGACAAGTTTCAGGTTCTCATTGGCAGGCCACTGACCATATTCCAAGGTATATATCGGTACTACAGCTAAATAGATTACTGGAATTAGAACCGCTATTAAGAACAAGTGGAATGAACTTAATATTACACTATCTTTAGTACTCAAACATGACCCTAAAAGTGCTTTTATAGAATCATTTCCCATGACAAGCCCACCACCTATAATCGCAAATAAAACGTTGCTTTTAAATTTCTGATTATTGCGCATTAATTCTATATCATTTATTATGTTCGCTAGTTGCTTATTACTTATATTAAGTAAATCTATTTGGTTCTTCATTTCTCGAACTCTATAGATAAACAGCGCATCTGAAAATGACAAATCAGCAAGATCTTCATGAGATTTGAACCATTTATCGTGCAAAGTTCTTCTTTGTATCACAAAAACTTGAAACCATAAAAAATTAACGACAATAAAAATGAGAACAAACTTAAATAATGAGTAAAAATTAGAAAAATAGATACTAAGACCAAAAACAGTAAAAACCGAGATAAAGTACATGGATATAAATACTATACTTGACCACTTAAATTTTCTTTCGGTCAATCCATATATCAACTTAGCATAGGTTAGGTTTTCATAATAATAACGGATTAATCTTTTACTAAGCATCACATTACTCATAATTCAATAAGATTATATTAGATATTACATCGATATCAAAACTATAAAAGTTTAATAATAAAACACAACTTTCCCTCTCCTTTCTTCCCACATTTTTTCGTAAATTTAAGTTATGCAACCCTATGATGATGATTCGGAAAAAATTCATGTTCCCCGCTTCGAAGAAAAAGCTGGTTTCTACACCAGTGCGAAACGTAGCAGGAATATGTCCAGAATTAGGTCTAAAAACTCCAAACCTGAGCTGATATTAAGAAAAGCGTTGTGGGCGAAAAATATCCGCTTCCGTCTGCATGATAAATCCCTTCCAGGAATGCCAGATATCGTCATCAAAAAGTACAAACTGGTTATTTTTGTGGATGGTGAGTTCTGGCACGGATTCGATTGGAAAAATAACCGCAACCGCATCAAATCAAACCGTCTATTCTGGATACCCAAGATAGAACGCAATATGCAAAAGGATGTCCGTACCAATAGAGCTTTAAGCGACATGAACTACACGGTATTCCGTTTTTGGTCGCAGGATATCATCAAGAATCTTCCAATTGTTCTCAATCAGATTGAACTCTTCTTAGAAACAAGGAAATTGTGGAAATAATTGCCAAACGGCTTACTTAAGCACTCTCTCTATTTAACAGTTCTTTATAAAAACTAAAAATTCAATCATTTTGTTTCTGAAAAATTAACAAAACTTTGTTTTTATCTAAAATTATTAGTAAATTTAAATCACTTAATTATAACCAATTAGAGATGGAAACACCTAATAATTATGACAACCAAAGTTTAAGATCGGGAGACATTGTTCGTTTTCACACCCCATATCCTGATGAAAATCATGATATGATGTTCATTATTCTTGAAGCCCATTATCGGAATGACAATACTTCCAGGGCTGAGGTGGTAAAATATACCAAGGAACTGAACAATTATTTTGTTATCAAAAAATTATTCATCCGCGATCTTGAACGCGTACCTAACCTCACACCAGAGCAGATTCTTGAAATTGAAATATTCATGAACCGCAAACCCGGTAACTGCATCGTAAGTAAACTGATCATGAGTTCACAATAAATGTAACGACAATGGAAATTCAAGTAAACGACTCAAATTTTGAGAACTGGTGTGTAACACTGCTTAAAACTCATCCTATTAAATTACAAAAGACATTGGAAGCTCAAAGTAGAGATCAGTTAATTAGTTGGCTGTGCTGGCGTGACCCAGATGGTGTATATAGTGACTTGGATTGTATAAAAAACAACACAAGAATTCTGACTAGAGGCAAAGCATTATTTTATACCCATAGAAGGATTCTTCGCTATCATAGAGAAAATGGTTATAAGCTGCTTTCTGCTAATGAAAATTATAGATGTGACCAATAAAGCTACAGATATGAAAATTTATAGAATTATCGATATTAGATCCAAGTTATCTAATGGTATTCCTCTTGATGAGAGAAAACATGACTGGCGGTACCAGCTCATGGATTTGACTGATGATATACTGCTTAAAAAACTAAAATCTTTAAAGCGTAAAGAGCTCGTAGGCTGGTTGACGTGGAATGATCCAAATGGCATTTTCTCTGACTTAGAAGCTAAAGCAAATGATCTTACTCCGTTGAACAAATATCAGGCAATGGCTTATCTCTATCTAATCATCATGCGTGATCAAGAAGACTGGGATGGGAAGATGGCTGGCAACTATATTGAAGATCTATCATTTTTGGAATAAATTCTCTAAACCTACAGAAATCTGAAGAGGACTTCTCTCCTACCACAATGTATGAGGATTATGCGATCAATGAAACACTGTTCCATTGGCAATCTCAAAATGAAGCTGGCCCTCACACCACAAAAGGAATAGGTTATATCAATCAAAGGGAACTAAATAAGAAGATATTGCTATTCGTACGTGAATCTCCAAAAGATAGTTTGGGTAATACTACAGGCTACGTATTTGTGGGGCTTGGTAATTTTGTCACGATCACTTGGAAATTGGAAGAACCTATTCCCGAATACTTATGGACAGCTTCTGCTAAAATGGCTGTTGGTTAATATTAATTTTGACGCTTTTTGTAATTAGGTATATCACTTACCGACCGCGAATTATTCAAAGATTTTGTTACTCAACATAAGAGTAATATTTTCATATTTATAATTCCCACGTCCTTAAATCTTTACTTGTCATTTTGTTCAAAAAATGATTTCGCCATATTTCGTATTAAATCTCTATTTTCCTGAGAATTATCGATTGCACTTCGAATATGGGATTCGGGACCATAGATATCTTCATAAATTGTTGTCTTTTTGAATTTAGCATAATCCCCCTTCTTCATTAATAACATGAGCAAAGTATATAAATCATTATTCTCTTTTTTATCCAATTGCGCCAATACAATAGGAATTCCTTCTCTAAAATTCAGGGATTCCATCATAAGTAAAGAATTAGTTCCTATAAATCCATCCTTACTTATAACATTGCGCAAAAGATGAAATATGGTATCTCTATGCTGCTTTAAAGCACTTAATTGCCTATCGCTCCATACAAATTCCCTATACTTTCTATAAAAAGTGCCATATAATTTTGGTTCATCTTCCTTTGTTATTATTCTTCCACTACAATTTTGATTGTACCATTCATAGTTAATCATACAATATGTAAATAACTCAGATGGACTTAGACTCTGGAAATTAGGTTCGGCAATAATTGTATTCATACCACCCCAATGAGGCATCGGATAAAAATATAAAATACTGTCTTTTTCTTCTTTGGGAATATTGACGCTATTTATCATGCTCAAGATTTTCATTAAATGAAGATCAGGAACATTTGACTTGGTCCACCGCTTTATCCAGACTATATCCTTTTCTACCCTTCTTTCAAGACTATCATCTGATGTTTGCGCTTGGGAATAACCAATGGACAGGATAGCGAATAATATAAGAAAAGAGATATTGAGCAGGCATTTATTTGAAAGATATTTAACGCTCATTCTGACACGGTTTAATACCTTGAAGGTAATCAAAAATATTCATTTTTATGTATGTTTCAAATATTTGATTATCCCTCTAAACACCTTATTTATATGTAGATCTGAGTTTAAATACACTTTCAGCAGATACATAATCAATCACATAACTTAAGCTCAAATTATGAATGTTGTATAACAAGAAAGTTCAATCTTACTCATATTGAACACAATAACTATTAAAGTCACCACCAGTTGTATTATACTGAACTTTCTTCCCTAGCTTTTTCCTTAATGTAACCTAATCCACTTTAATTGAAATGACCTTGATAAAAGGCACCATTTTTATCTATGCCCTCAAATAATGAAGCATAATTTCTATTAACTTTACAACTATAAGCAAATAATAGATGCCCAAAATTGAAATTATTACTATAATCAATGCGCCTATAGCGTTGTGTTTTGATCTTGCCAGAAGTATTGATTTACATACTATTTCAACTTCAAAAACTAATGAAAAAGCTATTGGTGGTAGAACAGAAGGATTAATAGAGCTACATGAATATGTTACTTGGCAAGCCACACATTTTGGTATTAGACAGATACTCACTTCAAAAATAACAGCTTTTGAAAGACCTTATTACTTTGTCGATGAGCAAATAAGTGGTGCATTCAAATCGCTATACCACGAACATGTATTTGAACAGGATGGTGAAAAAGTAATCATGAAAGATATCTTTACATTTCAATCGCCTATGTGGATATTTGGAAGGTTATTTAACAAACTGATTCTAACAGCATATCTTCGCAAATTTCTCATGACGAGAAATAGTATGATTAAAGAATTCGCTGAAACGGACAAATGGAAAAGACTGATTTAATTATTGCACAAAAGACGAAGATGCCTGGTTACATGCTACCAACAAAGACGCTATCATTTCAATAATGAAACCTTATGATGGAGAACTAGGTAGTCATCAAGTTTTATGAGTAAAAGATCTCAAGCTGACACCGTCCTTCCTATCAAGTACATATTGACTTATGTCCCATTATGTTGTTATGAACAACTTTGAAAAAAAACGTATGCGTATGCTTTCTATGATAGCAAACTGGCAAAAGAGTGAAAAAAGCTAGAGAGCTTATTGCTCGGAAAATAGAAGATTCAATTCTTTCATGACATTGACCAGTCATTTTAAACAGCTTAAGGCACCCGCTTAAAGCTGATTTTGTATGTTTAAAATACTGGAAATCGATAAGTACAAACACTGATTTTCAATTCTAAGCATTGAATAAAAAGATATTTTTTATAATTTCATCACGAGCTTCAATTATAATTTAGTAATCTACAGATTGCGGGGTTCTATCAGTTTGATAGAACCCTTTTTTATCCTGAAAAAGTTGTAGTTTATTTATGGCCAATGTTTATTTTCAAGCCTCAGGTTGTTTTGATCTGAGGCTTTTTTACATTTAAGAATTAATACAAATCTAGCTGATTCAGATCTCCAAATATTAATCCTGTAATAACGCTATACCAACAAACAATGCCTATAATTATAAGTATAATCTGTTTTGTTGAGAAAGATGATCGGTACTCACTTTTGAACCGGCTATCTTGAAGTTTTGCATAATTGGATGCTTGAAAAGGTGGTATCATCAAGAAAATCCATACTAAAGAAAACACGCAAGATAATATGGATATAAGGGATGTCAAGTTAAAAAATATATACAACACTAAGAGTAAAACTGGATTATAGCTCTTGTTGTACCCAAACGATTTGGCGTAATCCAATATTCTTGTAAAAAGTGAATAGATGAAGAAAACGGAGAAAATAGTACGTCCTGCAGGCTGAAGATCAAGATTGTCTTTCTCTTCGATAAAGCGCCATTCTTTGTATACCCACCAAATTGCATATACTCCACCTGTAGCAATATTAAGTAGAGTAAATTGTTTTGCAGTGATCAGCTTTTGATCTGCTATCGAATATTCCAATGATAGATTCTCATTTGTTAAATTTTCATTCATATTATTTATAAATCTGGTTGATTATTTTGAATGACAAATATGGTTAATATTTACGGCATGGAGTGAAAATCATTAAGATTACTACCCCATTATCGATGCAAATTGTTAACGATTCATGTATTTTTTATATTCAAAACGTGTTTCTGTAAAGCAAAATATAGAAAATATGTAAAACTTAAATCTATGTAATTCTTAAAAATGAACAACAAAAATAACTACTGCAAAAAAAATACGCGCCTATTAAAGATAAAGCAAGTACCTAAAGATAAATAAACATCAATTTAAATAAATTCTCCTTAATAAGAATTTATTATTATCTTTAAACAACTAATTATAATACATAATTAAAAGACAGAGCCATTATTATAGCTAAAAACGAGACCAATTCTTGATATGGATAAAATAATATCAGTACTATCTGCAATTTTACGTCTGACCTTTTTTTTTAAACAAAACTATATTAATTCACCATGTATATTTAAAACTTAAATTTCATTAAATGAAAAATTACTTTTTTTTATTCCCCATCATGATTGCCCTCATGTTTGGTTGTGCAAAAAATATAACCGACCCTCTCGTTGAAGAAGACCCGGTAGATACGGATAGTATTTATCAGGAACCAGAAGACCCATTCCTAGGAACTCCAGATAAAATGTCTGTAGTTATGGTTTCTGCAAGTAAAGTTATGTATAACCAATGGCAAAAATTTTTCGTTTGGAATGAACATTCTTATATCATGGTTTGGCCAAGTGAGAACAGAAAGTTAGTCATAAAAGATGTTGATAAAGCATTAAAAGGCATAATAACAGATGAAATTACAAAAACAGAAGTTACAACAAATTTTGTATACAAAGGAATAGGTGTTACTTTTCAAGACTTAATTCCTGGAAAATACGTGGTAGCCGTAATTTTGAATGAAGATGTGGAGAAAGGCAAACGAGCATACAGTACCAAAGAGATTACGGTAAAGGAATATGGGAAGATCTATATGAAGAAGATTTTCTCTTATAATGCAAAAGATGATGAATTTGAAGAATGGACAACTAAATTGATCGAAAAATGAAAATTAAATTAGTAATAACGGCAATGCTGGCCATTCTTTTTAGTTCCCTCAAAGCACAAGATGTAATATTGGGAGAAAAAAAACCGTGCCCAGGTGAGACATATGAATATTTTTTTAATGGCGCGTCTTGTGATGGAAATCTAAGCTGGTCTCTTATAGATGGAGTCGTTATGCAACAAACATCTAATAGCGTTAAAGTAAGATGGAATGAAGGGATTGTAGGAAATGGGAGATGGAAAATTCGCGTTATATATAACCCTCGAAAATCTGATGGATCATGTGGTACTTCTACATTCTATGATCTCCCTATAGATGTAAATGCTGTATCAGAATTTAATATAGTCGGCGACAGAGAGATTCCGGGCGGATTCAGGGGAGTCAAAACCTATACTGCTCAAATCAAGAATTCATCTTTTCCTGCAAGTTCATATATGTGGACAGTATTTTCAGAAGGAACCGCAACCAACTATACTACAACGTTACCAAGTTTCAATTTGAATATTACGAATGATGGACCGAAATGGATTTCGGTACGAGGTAAAAATTCAACATGTTCATCTTGGGGTCTAAGTATAAAAGCAGATATATTTACAACTACAACATTTATAGGACCGGATAATTTATGTTCCGAAGCAACTTATACCTTAATCAATCCGGGAACGGTCACCCTTGAAAATGCGGTTGGCATAGCTACACTTACTCCTTTGGGTAACAACCAATGGAAGGTAACGAACAATGGCCTAGGTGGAGATGTAACACTTAAATCAACAAATGGTTCGAAATCTTATACAAAAAAGATCCGTGTTGGTGCATATGCAAAAATTGTTTATAATGGAGGAAATTCTATGCCTGGTGGTGTAAATGCTGAAATTTATGCTGATGATGTTACAGGTGGTACCTATACTTGGTCGGTTGTGGGCGGAGTAATTGTTTCAGGACAATATAGTCAGACTGTCATTGTTAAACCAAATGCAAATCCATCAAATAAGGTTAGCAATAATTTTAGTGTTTCACTAACTTATACCAACAGCTGTGGAACAAGTTACCTCAATGCTTCCTATACTATTCCTCCAAGTTCGGGGACAGAAATAGATTACGGAGAATAACTCAATATAAATAAATGAATTACTGATAATCAATTATAATTGAATTTTTAAGTATACAAAATTCACGTAGAATTAATTCATCTGTTCGAGTTAAACCCAAAGAAACATCATGTTGGGAACTTCCAAATACACAATAAAATAGTTACATTGAAAGGAAATATGTAAGAAGTATGAAAACCTAGAGGTAATTCTAGGTTTTCATTTTTAAGGCAACAATATAATTCGTCAATAATTGAATTATCCTCGGTGGCTCATCTTATTCTTCTATCATTTTGGATATCTAATTATTGTTTCTGAATTTTGAGTATTAGGGTTAAAAACAGAATCATATTATTATTTATAAACAATTCCAAATAAGGGTAATCAAAGTGAATATCTCCGACCTTTTCTATTGTAATATTTTTCATATGCTTTCCTTATAATTGATTAATAAGGCCGCTTGATTATAAAGTGATGTATTTTCTTCTCTAACTTCAAAATCTTGGGCGATGCATTCAAACATGTTGTCATGAAAAGTTAATATATAGTGTTTATACATTTTCCATTTTTTAGCGTTATACTGCGGATGTACTTGGTCTGTGTCTTACAGTGATGTAATTAAATCAGAGTCTTTAAGCTCATAAAATACGTATGACCACATCCCCTATTTACTATATGGATGCCCATGTATGGTTTCACCTCTAGGAATCCCAAGTGAATACTTTAAATACATGTTAAATTTCAAGGCACAAACACTTGTATCATAAGTAGTATTCCGTTCTTCTGAAATGGCAGATGAACTTTGTTGATCTACATAAAAAGCAATAAACAACTCATTATCGTTTGATAATAGTATTGGCGATGGGAAACCAAATCCCATCTCAAAAAGATCTTTATTTCTTTTAATTCCATTAATTTGTTATGTATTTTGACGAAACAAGGACTAAATATTCATATGCCTATTAAACATGCTGATTCACCATCATCATAACGGTATTAAAGATGATCTAACGACCGAATATTCCCTTCTTTATCCTTAAGTAAAAGATCATCATTTTTCTCCTAAAAAGCAAGAATGTCCCGTTCTCCTCTGTATCAGACCTAACGCAGGAATAATGCTTTATAGCCCTAATTTCTATGAAACAGAGAGGTAAAATAAATCTTTATGGATTAGAATTTTGTGTAAATTATGTCAAAACACTGCCTCTTTTTTTCGTTTATGAGGCTTGTTCCTATAAATGTTGTGTTCATAAACGAGATATGCTTAAAAAATAATTAAACTACATGAAAATATAATCAATTATTATTATCTTTAATAGAAACAATTATAAAAATATGAAAAAAATAATTTTACCATTTTTTTTCCTCTTAATTGCTCTATTGTCTTGCAATAAGGAGAATGTCGAAAAAGTAGACGAAAAAAACGATCCTTCGAGAATAACTTTACTAAATGAAAAAAGTTATAACAGAGACTCTTTATTTATTGAAATGAGCAAATCAACGGCCATTCCGGTAGATCGATTACGGTTTGAAGAAAACTTGAAATATTTTTACATCGTAGATTATGATAATCTCAAGCTAGATCCAATAAAATATTTAGGCCTATAATCACACATCATGAAAATTATAAAAAATTTTTTAATCGCATTTTTTGTTCTTTTGATATCCAATAATGCTTTTTCCCAAAATAATATTGTTAATGATACTGATTTCAGTCCTCCAAACTCAGCACTTCAAAATGGCAAAATAATTGTACAAACTCATACCAATCAAGAATCTATAACTTTAGCTCTAAATCTAGTGCGTTGGGCGGGAAGTGAAAGTAAACAATTAGAAGCTGAAGGATATTTTATTTTAGATATAAATTCAAGTGAACTTATATTATCAGATGTTGTAACTTTTTCAAATTCAGATTTTTCGCCCTCATATGCTATAATTAGTCAGCCAAAATTTGTTCCAATTACTTTTAAAGCTAATTTAGTAAAAATAGGAGCTGTAAAGTTTAAGTTTCGTGAAAAAACAAATGGTGTCTGGACAGCCTATAGGTACTCATCTAAAAACTTCAATACAGCATACTACATACCTCCTGTAGTTACTCCTGTCACAGAGATAACTGGACCAGATAATTTATGTACTGAAGCGACTTACACAATAACAAATCCAGGGACAATCAGTCTTGAAAATGCGGCTGGTATAGGTACACTTACTGCTTTGGGTAACAACCAGTGGAAGGTGACTAGGACTGGACAAGGTAATGGTACTGTTATTTTAAAATCCATTAATAGTAATGGCCAAGCTACAGCGAAAAATATAATCATTGGAACAATGACCTCTGGAACAATTAGTGGTCAAGCCTCCTTACAATTAGGTGAGTCAAGAACGTTTACATTAAATTTATTAGATAATACTGACTACATTTGGTCTATCAATTATAATCCTAATGTTATATTGACGAAAAACTCGGCAACATCAATAACGCTTAGTACAACAGGTAGTGTACCTATGGGGTGGTCTGAAAATATCATAATTAGAGCGAAGGCCGTAAATAATTGTGGTACTGCAACAAATGAAGTTACAAAAACAATAAAATTTGTTAATGAGAGAGATCCAAGATTAGATTAATATCAACGCTTTCTCAAATAAAAATGCTCCAAAAACTTTTTTAAGTTTTTGGAGCATTTTTATGAAAGGAATATATGTATTCTAGACACAAATAGCATATTTGATTTGTTTTGTAGTACGATCATCATAAAAATCTATATGACGCTAGCAAAAAAATAATGATGAACCTATTATACAACATTAGAGATTTTTGATTTATACTTTATCTAATGAATCATTATTCCTTATACATCAACAAAAAGGTATACCTTCTAAACGTAGCAATATTAAGTAGTAAATTGTTTTGCAGTGATTAGCTTTTGAGCTTCTATCGAATAGTGCAATGACAGGTTCTAATTTGCTAAATTTTCATTGATATTATCTACAAGACTGGCTAATTATTTTGAGACGTAAATATAATTAATATTTACATGATGAAATAACAAAAAATAAGTTGACAAGAAAAAATCCCATTGTTAAACAGAACTCTTTTTTTAGGGTCTGTAACAATTGTTTATCTTGGCTACGAAATGAAAAAAACAAATTTTGGAATTGGAAAAATATTTTGTGTTTCATAGTTCTAGGTACTATGATTTATCATAGTTATTTTAGAGATGAAAATAAATATTATCAAGTACAACACAGTGAAATCAAAGATTGGGAAAAGGGTAAGCGGGGAGATTGGTCAAATAAAGATAGCTCAGTGCTCGTTTATAGCCTTTTTAAAGATCTTAGATTTATGAATGATTATCTCATGTATTCTTGTATTGAAGTAAGAAATAAACAAGATACACTATTTTATATCAGAGAAACACAATATGGTATTGATGATGTTTTGACAGGAGACAGCTTAATGATCGCCCATCAAAATAATCAAAGTATTCATGGCTGGTGGAAAATAACACCCGGTTACCAGCACCGTTTAGATAGTGATAGTCTAGAATGGAGTCAAACTTTAAAGGAAAGGAAAGATATTGCAGCGCAACTGGGCAATGCCAGTAAGTTGAAACATGCGGTCTATAAACTAGAAAAATCTGGCCTAGTAAAAGTCTTTAATAGTGATAATCCTTTAAATCGTAAGAACAAAAAATCTTACGATAACGAGGGAATATACTATGTTAGTCCATTTAGCTTTGCTCCTGTCAGTATGTACAAACTAGATTCGATCAGCAAGCTGTTATTAACGGATAATCCACCAAAGACTTTAGAAGCTATTTCGATTTTGAATTAGCATTCGCTATTTTACTTACAAATTGAAGCATTTATTAAAATAATGACAATTCATATTACTACAAGATTTAGATCAAATTTTCACAAATTAATGAAGACTTTTTTACTGACAATTACGTTCTTAATACTCTTTTCTATAAAGAATTACAGCTGGTCCCAGCTATTAAATGATTCCAGAGACTTCAATAACTTATTGTCAATAGATCAATTATATTCATCTGCTGGAAAGAATTACCAAGATTCTCTCCAGAAATTAATTACTCCAAGACTTGAACCGATTATTTCTGCATTAAAAGTAATAAATGCAAAAACTGCTGATATTCTTCAAATTTAAATGCTCAAGAAACCTAGTCATGAGATACTTTTATATTGGTATATTATACGGGAGATTCATTATAATCATAATAACGAACAACCCATTGCAGATTCTTTGGTAGTTAAAAAAATATTGTCATCAACGATTGATCCTAGAAATCTACTGGATAATCATTATAGCAGGATATTATCTGGACTTTCATTTTACTTCAATAAGGGCAATCTTTCCAACTTCAATATTAATTTAGAAAAACTTGAATTAGACAATCCCCAAGAAAAGGCAATCCTATATTTTAGTTTAATAGACAATTTGATTGGCTCGAGGATAAAAGTACTGCAGTATGTCAAGAATGATAAAGACATCATGAAATTTATCAAAAAAATGCCGAAGATAAATAATAATGAATATTACTGTTATAATAATTTTGATTTTGAAGATTTTGAATGGATTGGATATGACAAAACCAAATCCTATAAAATGACACACTTATCTAATTTTTATAGTACGCTCTTGGTTCACTTTTCGACTTTAATTAAAATTAACGCATCGAATAAAACAATTGATGTATACCGCAAATCAATCTTATCGGAACCAAAATATTTTCACTTCTCTGAATCGAGTGAAGATCTAAAAAGATGGTACATTAAGAATAAAGTAAAATAGGCAAATGCAACCCGCGAATCTTAAAAAAGACAGGAATAACCGAGGGTAAGATCCTAACTTTTTATCAATATTTTTTTCATAAATAGTATTACTTTTGATTTTATTATTAATCACATATGAATTTAATTAAAATTAGACCCTTTATTATTGCATTTGCAATAATTTATTTACCAATGAGCACAACTTTGTGTAAAGCCCAGGATAATAAAGACCAAATCATTCTCATGAACGGCGATTCATTTTATACAAATGTTATATCTGTTAATGACAAAAAGGCTATTATTGCTGATGGTAAAGACAAAAGTGAAATATACCCTGATCAAGTTTATCGAATTTATAAAGCGAAAAAAAACAAAACATATGCTCCCTCTTTTATTGAGAAAAACTTAGAACTTGTGAAGGGATCAAAACCTGAGATTTATAAAATTAAAATAAAAGATAATAGTGCTCCAACATTTGCCGAATTAGAAGCAGATGGTGATATCATGGTCTATTTCGTAAAAGATTCAAATTTTGCATTGGGAGGTGGAGTTGGAACAAGTTCTAAAGTGGGGCTTATTGGATTTACCTCCGTTAAATCTTGGTTTGCACTAAAAAAGAGCACAGGAGAAGTTATATTACTGAGACAGTCTGACGATAATGCGCTTTTCCCAGGAAATAAAAAAAGAGCTGAGAACCTTAAACGCTTTTTTACTGGAGCACCAGAGGTAATTGCTTCATTTGAGAATGAAAAAACATTTAATTATCCCATATTTCTAAATTATATCAAAAAATACAATGCATCGCAGGTTGTAAAAGTTGATACTACTAATCAAAATTCGAAAATAATATATTAGAATTTGTACTTTCTGATATTGAACCGAATAATAGTGGTACTCTTAATGATTTCATTGCTATGTTCTTCTGCTTTGAATGTTATTAATACTTAAGATGATTTGACATTTTATACTATCTGCCTACTTGATTAAACAAAAGTTTACCCTTCCAATAATCAAGTAGGTTTTATTACTTATTTTCTTTACAAACCAAGTCTTGACAGCCGTTTTTTTAATTACTATAATTGAACAGCCCTCTCAATTATAATATTACATTCAAATATCTCTTTCTATTTGCTATTAATAATACTCCAGATGTTTCTGCTGCTTTTTTTCTCATTTGACTTCTAGCAGCTTTCTCTAGGTCTATACTTTTTAGTTCCTTTTGCCCCCCTTTTTAGAATCCTTTCCTACTTCAGTCTTCAATAGTCGGGTTACAGGGGCTAAGTAAGGAGTCCTCAGCTATATCAACTCTACCTCTGGCTAGTTTTATAACTCGAAAATTAACATTTTCAAGTGATTCATCATCCCTCACGTAAACTATACCATAACATCCTTTTGACAGTAAGCCTATATTCTTAATTAATTGCTCTACCGATTCTATAATTCCATTATTGTGAATATGATTAATACCAATTAATAAATAATTACTTCCATTCAATTCTTTTACTTCTATAAATTGATTAATAGATTGAAAAGAACCAATCAATTTTAAAACTTTTTTTAGGAGATCTTCAGTTTGATTAATAGCATGTTCTCCGTCTGTGCTCGGACTTAATGAAATCCAACCCATTGCTTCCATCATATTCTTTCTAAGATTTAATTATAAAAGTCGTGATTATTACCAAACTTTCATACGGCAATTCAACATGCTCATCCACGATGAAGTATATATTTATATAATTGCTTAAATTACTCTATATATTGCTTTAAGACGCTTTTTGCAGACATTACCTTTTCATTCCATATGCTCAATCTGTAATAGTCTACACCTGAATAGTCAGATGCAACTGTCGAAAGATTTGCAGAGGATACTCTAATCCTGTAAAGCCCCACAGGTAATATTATATCTTTAACAAGTTCAAAATCTGGACAATTTTTTATCATTAAATGGCCTGATTTAATTTCAAAACTGCATTCCACAATATGATCGTATTCATCCTGAGATTCAAAATCTGGCTTTTTATCAAACACCTCTACTATAACTTTAACTTTACCGCTTCTTTCCGTCCTAATACCCATTACACTTCCTGAAACTTCAATCCTCGAATTAAAGTCGTCTTCATTGATCCAAAGACTATTAGCAATCTCAGCTTCATTTCCATCAACCAAATAAAACTGGTCATAATCAGTATTGATCCAAAACTCAATTTTGTTTTGAAGCTTGCTTACCATACTTGAACTTAACATCAAAATAGATAATATAACCGTTTTCATTTAACAACAACTTTCAATTTATCAAAACCTTTTAACATATTCACCTTAAGTTTATTAATTTCAAGCAAGCATTTTAGTTTTATTTAAATGAAGGACCTAAGCTGTTCTTCGTCAGAATTAGAAATATCAGGTATTTATCCTAGGTTCATAATCATCGTAACGGTATTCAAGTCGATCTAACCACCGAATATTCCCCTCTTTATCCTTACTGTAAAAGATCACCATTTTTCGTTTAAAAAATAAGGTTTTCCTATTTTCCCATGCCGCTGCCCACACGCAGGAATGCTGCTTGATGGCCTGTAGAAACTTTGCATGAACTGGTTTTTGCGGGCTAATGGATTCAAGTCCAGTAATTGCTCCGTTATGAAGAACAATAAACTGCACCAGAATCGAATCACGTGTGGTTTCTGCCTGAGATTGATCAACAGGTAAGCCCATGTTAGCCGATAGCTTTTTCAGATAAGCGACTTCTCCCAATGATGGTTCTGGTTCCCCTTGCGCACGGTTGCGGATATCTTTGCCAGTAATATCAAAATCGGCAATATAACAGGGTGCTGTCGGATCGAAAGCCATAGGCTGATCGAAGACCACAAAATTCTTTTGAGGTGTCCTCCAGCCTTTTCCCGTTAAATTACTATATGGATATCCTTGGTCTACTAGATGTACGAAATAGCGTTCGCCATCGGCAAACCGAATACGGTCAACTTTCACTTCCTCTAGACCTTTGGGATTGATATAATATAAAGAAAAGTGGTTCTGGATGATAACGCCAGGGTTAAGTGGATCCCAATAGCGATCGCGCCAATGTACAATGACATTTTCGAGCGATAAACCGGTATACTTCTTGACGATCTCGGGTATAGTCATGCGGTTGGCAAAAAAATCTTCATCGGTATCCACATGTATTGAACCTTGGTACACAATCCCGTCAATAAGAGTATCCTGTTCCGATCGCCTAATAGCAGTATACTCTTCTACTAATGTAGCACGGATGGCATAGGGGCTGACCTGTATGTTATTGATAAAATAAGCAGGATCATCGGCATGGTGATCGGCTGGTGAAGGTGGATACCAGGGTGTGTGGAGATACAGAACGCCTTGATATTTACGCTTCGGCCCTTGGATATAATCGAATACCCGCCCAAACTTGGCCTCCGGATATTTAAGCAACTCCTCTTTCTCAATGCGTGCACCATTTAAGATAAACTCATAATTTTCAAACGTTCCATATTCCTTGGGATATAATAGCGTACTGTCCAGAGGGCTGGTCGTTAACTGCTGCGATCGTGCAGTAAAGCTACCAATCAGCATGAGCATTAATATTTGGTGATACTTCATACAGGCTGTGATCATGGTTTGTTGTTGGTTTGAACAAAATTGTAGCGATATTTAAGGCCATCTAGCGATTGGATATTTCCCTTTTGATCTTTACTATAGAAAATCACCATTTTTCGTCTAAATAAAAGCGGTCTGCCCCCCTGTATGGATGGTAACCAGAGACAGGCATTTTTTTTGATCGCAGTAAGTATATCTTCATGACCGTGTTTATCTGATTCTACGCTCTTTAAATTCGCAATCATACCATCCTTCAGCACGATAAACTGGACGGTGATCGAATCTATCTGAGTAGCTGTACTCGGTTTAACTGTAGGAAGGCCCATTGTAGATGACAATTTCTTTAGGTAAAAATTTAGATCTTTACCAGGTGCAGGTTGAACCTCTGTATGGGTAAAAAGACCATCTTCTTGCACATCGAAATCTGGCACATAACAAGGAAATAACGTATCAATAGCCAACGGCTCTGCAAAGAATGATGCTGCTTTAGCATTACTCCAGTTATAGCTATTGTCGATAAGGTGAACCACATACTGTTCGCCCTGGGCAAATCGAACAAGATCTACCTCAACTTTTTGAACCGATAAATTTCCTATCTTGAATGAATAAAGCGGAAAATTATTTTCGATTATCCTACCAATTTCATTCTCATAACTATAACGGTTTGTGGAACTTCTCCAATGTACGGTGACATTTTCGAGCGGTAAGCCAGTATACTTTTCGATAAGATCTGGCAAGGAAATACGGGCAGCAAAATAATCCTCATCGGTATCCACATGTACGGAGCCATGGTACAGGGTGCCATTTATTGTGGTATCCTGTGCCGACTTCGCGATCCGCTTATACAATTCCATCTTGATCGAACGAATCTGATAAGGACTAACCTGAGTTCCATTGATGAAATAAGCTGGTAGATTAGCATCTCGAACTGGAGGCGCATAGCGTTCTTCAGTATGAAAATATACGGCTCCAAGATAACGCTTCCCTCCCAACCTAATCGGATAAGGGAAAATATTATTCAGTTTTGCTTCCCGATTAGCAACCAACGCTTCATGCTCGATAACCTTTCCGTTAAGCACAAAGGCATAGTGTTCAAATGCGCCATATTTTTTAGGGAACATGGCTGCGCTATCTGGATTTTTGAAATATCCTAATTGCGCAAAAGCCCGTAATCCGGATAGAACTAAAATAAAAAGCAGGATATATCTGTTCATTGAATACATCTTATTACCTATTCGATTTTTGTTGCACTGCACTAGCAATCAAATAAGGGTTGAATAGTATCTTGTTGGTTAGTTGCATAATGGTCTATCATTAATCTACACCTAAAATAACATTAAAAAGTTGATGATGCTATATATAGCAAAAAATGATCACCATATTTGCGAAGATACCCTTCTCTCTTTTGTTATTTTAGACGATCAGATCACAGATAAACTTCTGGATATCGTTGGTGGGATGGATGGCTAGCGGGATAATAAGACTAGAGAATAAAGTACCATATGAAATCGGCAAAACATTTGAAAAATGAAAATATATGGGGAAATATGATGTACTTTTTCTAAAGAATTAATAACTAACCAACCACTAAAATCGGCACAATATTAACAACATATTGTGCCGATTCTAAATTTGACCTCTTTATTTCATTCGATACGAAATTGTATCGTCGATTGCGAATGACAAGAGACGACCGCTTCCGCCCCGTGGTAGGGTATCACGTTTGATGATATGAATAGGAATTTTATCTGAACAGACATATTGAAGTGCTTGCGCAAGCAATATCATGGAAAAGTTTCTTCCTGGACAGCTTCTTTTTCCCATACCAAATGGCATATATTTAAAACCTTTGGCGACTTCGGGCTGCAAAAAACGCTCAGGGTAGAATTTTTTAGGATTTTCCCATATATCACTGTTACGGTGTAGTTCAAATATCGGAATCATAAATTCGTGAGAAACACCTCCAGCTTTATCATTACCTTGCACAACATCTGACTGCTGATAGCCAAATTGACGAAAAGGAGGATAAAGACGTAAAACCTCCATCACAAAATATTTTGCAAAACCCGGATCTTCTTGGATTTTTCTTTGGTATTGAGGCCTCGCAGCTAAACATAATAAAGCATATCCCATTGCTGATGCCAGACTAAACGATGAAACCAGCATACTGGTAATCTCACCTCGGAACTGCAACCTCGTAATTTTTCCTGACTCTTTTAGTTCAACAAGCGTCGCGAACCACGAATTTGGTCTAGGAATGCTAAAGTCATATACCATCTGCTCTAATTTGGAAGAAACGCGCTTCATATACAGTGACTTTTTGAAAAATAAGCTATCTAAAAAATACCGTACGGGGCGCATGAATGGCATATGAAGCCGTAGCGAATACATCAACCCCTCAAGCACCATGGGTCGTGATCCATGTGGAAATTTGGTGGTTTCAATATAATCATCCAGTGGTTTCAGTACGTTTACCTTTAACATTTTATCGAGCATGATGCGATATATTTCGCGCACGAGCTTATCGGTGACCTGGAAGCTCTTGTGCTCCTGTTGAGATTCGAAAGTGGGAAATACATGATCCATGAGGTCATGTGCTATCAATGGGATTGCCTCATCGGCAGGCATGTGTGCACGGGATATCCTCTTGAGCCACATGGCGTGATCATCTTCACTCACCACAATGGAATTTTTACTGAGGTGAAATTCTGTCAGCATTTTCATCACAAACCGTGAACGTGTAAAGGATGTTTTTGCATATTCACCTATTCGTTGCGGATCTGAAGAATACTCCAGACGATTCCTAAGCCATGGCAGGGTGTAGACTTTGCCACTACCCTGCCATCTAAATGGATTAAACTTTAACATACTACAAGTTTATTTTTTCATCAACCCGACGTTTCAAGAACCATAGACGAATCGAATTATAGAATAAACCAATCTTGAGACTTATTTTAAGGATAAGGAATCGAAGTGCATATGGAAGCTTAATCTTTGAGAAAGATCCCAGACCGTATGAATAAACTGCATTAACGAGTTCAACATCTTTAAAAGTGGTTACTTTTTTATTAATCAGTTCTGCTGTAGCATAGGTATATAACTCTTTTGCCAAAGTGAATTCTTTCAGTTTTATCAACGCGGTAATCTGACGCAAATAATCGGACCAGAACTGATGCCATTCTGAATCTGATGAACGCTCAACAATACGTGGTGCTACGAGATAATAAAGCTGAACGGCGGCTTTTTCTTTTGTGCTACTCATTTTCTCGTCACGTATAAACCTAGCGAGCATAAGAGGTTCACTATCATCCGACATACCTAAACTTTTGACAACTGCTGTAGTTAGGAAACAACTGCTGTCATCATTATTGTCATCATTGTTATCATCGTTATTGTCGTCATTGTTATCATCATTATTGTCGTCATTGTTATCATCATTATTGTCGTCATTGTTATCGTCGTTATTATCATCATCTCCCTGCGGATCATCCTGATCATTGAATTGATCTGCATCCTCTTCATTAACAGGATCATTATTCTCATTATTTTCAAGATCATCAGCCTGTTGTCTATAATTTCTAATTGCATTGCTGGCGGCGTTAAATCCTGCCCCTACCGCTTTCTTAATACATTCAAAAATTATCATACCAGCAACTGCAATGCCGATAGAGATTCCCGCTTTCTCCCAAGTTTCTCCACTTTGCTGTTGCGGCGAAGGTTTTGGCGGTGGCGTAACTCCGAAATTGCCATGGATATTTGGACTTGCAGGCTTAGTGCCCGATGTTGGATAGATATAACCAAAGAAGTTTTGACCTGTAAAGGTATTATCTGCATAAATAGAGAAGTAAGTCCACTGCATATTGATAACCAAGGTCTGGTTTCCAATTACACAGCTAAAGTAACTATAGAAAGGATTAAAGGTCGCCTGTACCGTCGTACCTTGAAAGGTAATTGTCGAACCATCTGATGATATGGTCAGTGTACTTGGTGTTGTACCATCTCCCAGATTACAGCTATAATCACCTGCCCATAAAGTGGGACTATCTACTGTAGCCGGCTGCAGTGCAGCTTTCGAAGAATATACATTACGCCGTCCGCTAGAAGCAATGCTGCTCCCTTGAGATAAAGGAGTCAACGAAACTGAAACATCAAAATCCAGTGTTTCTGTTCCGCCATTATTTACATAACAAGATTTAAATGTCAGCCTACCGTTATATGGAAATGTGTCGGAAGGTGATATGATAAATACTCCTGTCACATTATTGAAAGCGACATCGGTATCGGGAATTACTATAAGTTTACCGCTATTGGGCAATGCCAGCTGTATCTGATAGTTTGACTTATTATTGAATATTTTGATAAGTAAACTGGGGTTATTACTGGAGTCGAATGTTTGATAAGTCCCATGCAGAATGGATGGATTGGTACCAAAGGGTGGATAATTAACGGTTGGTGTATCCGAACTTACAGTATTAAATGCGGCGTAATCTCCCCCAGTTACCGTTAAGATGGCGCTGTCAACCTGAGCAGTAGTTACGCCTGTAAAACCAGATGTATTGATGAAATTCTGGACTGCGGCATCTGCTTGTTCTGCTGTACCATTATTTGTAATTACAGTATTATAAGTAGAAAATAACTGTAAAGTTGTACCATTTTCCAATAAACTGTTTAAGAAAGAATTAGCTCCGCCCTGACTGGCAGAGTCTGCCAGAGATACATGTGACACACGACTGGTAGAGCCCGATAAGACGGCACGCGCCTCCTCTTTGCTGAGCGAATAGGATTTAACTAATTTCTTAGGATCGTACTTCAATGATTTTAAAACTGTTACATCGGTAGCTAAATCATGCATGAGTTTTAATAAGGGTGCGCTTGCACGACGTAATATATATCCTTCAGGAAGTTGGTGGTTATTTAGATTTTCAGCTATTTTCTTAGTTTTACTATTATTATCTATTTCCCAAGAGGTAGGACCTATTATAACTTGAGCACCAGCTTTGCCATATCCAGATGTTTGTACACGTTCTTCGTCAGCACCTAACAGTGTTTGCGGTGGAATGTATAAGGTGGTAATACCTGTTACATGTTTACGTTGCACTTCGGGATCTAAAAGATCAGAAAGGTTGAGTTTAACTTTTGACGAAGGGATTCCCGGAAAATTTGAACCGCGAAAGAGTACACACGCATTATCTCCTCCGTAATCTGCTAAAAGCGTATTAACCAGTAAATTGAAATTTTTACGTTCATAACCTTTAAAATCAAACTTACCGTCTGCAAAAGCGCCAATCTGCAACATAATAACCTGACCATCTGTATTCAATCTGCGTTTTCTGATATAGTAATCTGTTGCATCAAGTATCTGACAGCCATTTCGGGATGGATCAACTTCCAATTCAGCAAAGATATAATCCATAGTCGTAATTCCTGGATACAATAAACCTTCGTACCCTTCCTGACGACTCTGGTAAAGCACGCGCCGGACGGCTTTTACAAAAACACCTGGATGACCATAATAAACGCCACAAACGGATTGTCCTTTCCGCACCGCTGCCAGCATAACTTCGGCCATCTGCAGATAAGTTTCATTCCTGTTTTTTCCGATTCCATAATACTGATAAAGATCGTGACAATGTTTGTTTAACGACCGAATGTAGGCCGCTGTTACTCCATCTGCCGCATGATAAAATACGCGATCTGCAGATTTAATTTCTGCAATTGACTCAAGTGTCATGTGCGAAATTGCTTTGAGCCCTGTACCTACAAAGACAATACGTCCTTTGTTTTCAATAGATGCTCCCTTGGGATTCATTTCATTTTCCATAAAAGTTATTTTAATTATTTTAAAACTATTTATTATATTAAGAAACTTTAGCAACAAGCAACATTAAAGCATTAGGTAAGGATATTTTGATAAAACACCTATTATCACAAATAAAAAATCACAATAACAAAAAACACATAAAACTAATAAAGAAGAAGTTACAGAAATATTCGCGATTTAAACAGACAGACAACAAGTATAATTAAATAAATGTTTGACTTTTTTTTAATTATTTTTACCTTTTCCTGAAAAACAATAAAATAACTTATAAAAAATCTTATAATTCAATAATCATTAATATTCTTAAAAAAATATATCAAATAGAAAAAAACAGTGAAATCAAAAAATTAAATGAAAAAAATCATCAATAATTAACATATAGTATATTTAAGAAACACTTGGGTAACAATTCGGTTACAACTGAAATTAAGCAGTTATATTTTAGCTGATATTTTTTACCTAACCAAAATAATCTATTGTGCTGTTCGGCCATTGAAGCTCGATTGAGAACAGGCTCTTACATAATCGCATACTATTATGATATTTAATAAATAAAAGCCATTCTTGGCAGAATGGCTTTTCATGATCTTGATAAAAGGTGATATATCTTGTAGTCAGTTAATTCGAATCCTTGCAACTTTACTTTTCGAATAAGTTTTCCTTGCAGGTATCGAACTTCGCTTAATAAATTAAGTATCTTCTGGTCTCCCCATTGGAAATCTGTCCTATTATGTCGTCCGTGTATATAGACTGCCATAGCTTCTAAAGTATATGCGGTAATTACAGGCGTTATTTACCGCAATAAAAGCGGAGTTTACGTCTCACTAATTTTTTTTTCCGTCAGTTGAAGCGTAATCCGCACACTTCACAAATCTTCGAAGGTATGTTGGCAGGGATTTATTGTTTAAAATTTTTATAGTGATTGATGACGATGTTTTGCGCTTTCAGATCGTGCATCATATTGTACAATCCAAAAAATGTGCGGTTCAGATAAATAAAATGTTTCGACCCTCTGTTGGTGTTCATCCCTTTTATATTGCTCAGTTTCGCATACCGCTGACCTAAATCTGCAATTTCCTGAAAGAAAGTTTCATCTGAAAAATCAAAATTCACGACATTGAAAGGTCTTGTAAATAATTCCAACAATTCGTAAAATAATTTAGTAAAAAACTCCTGTTCCTCTGCTGAATCCTGATCACTCAGGATCTCAAGCTCATATAATTTTTCTTTGTAAAATTTAGGATTATCCAGATTCTTACGTTCAGCCAATTCAAAGTAAGGTTTGTAAAAGTCATTTGGAATTTCCTTGATGCAACCAAAGTCAATGACAAGCAACTTTTTATCTGCCGAAACCAAAAAATTTCCGGGATGCGGGTCGGCGTGTACCTGCTTCAGAACATGCATCTGGTACATATAAAAATCCCAAAGTGTCTGTCCGATCTTGTTCAAATCATCCTGAGAATTATCTAGTTTTGTAAACTCTGAGAAATGCTTTCCATTCATCCAATCCATCGTGATGATTCTTTCGCATGAAAATTCTGGATAATATGTAGGAAAAGCAAGATTCGGAAGATGTGCACATTTTTCAGAAATTTCCTGACTTCTTTTGAGTTCCAGATCATAATCTGTCTCTTCAAATAATTTATTTTCTACTTCCTGAAAATACGATTCTGAACCTTCTTTTTTGATATTAAACATCTTCATCGCAATCGGTTTGACCATTTTCAGATCGCTTGAAATACTTTCCCTCACGCCCGGATACTGAATTTTGACTGCAAAATCTTGACCATCTTTCTTGGCTTTATGAACTTGTCCGATGCTTGCTGCATTAACAGATTCATCTGTAAACTCATCAAATAGATCTTCCGGATTTTTCCCGAAATATTTTCTAAAAGTTTTTTTCACCAAAGCTCCGGAAAGTGGCGGAACCGAAAATTGAGATAAAGAAAATTTCTCTACATAGGCTTGCGGAAGAATATTTTTTTCCATGCTCAGCATCTGAGCAACTTTCAGAGCAGAACCTTTCAATTCTTTTAAAGAATCGTAAATATCGGTCGCATTATCTTCATTTAAAGTTTTTCGAGCTTCGTCCTCATCTTTATCTTTTGTAATTTTATTTCCGTAATATTTGATGTAATTAACGCCAACTTTGGCGCCTGCTTTCAGCAAACTGCTCGTTCTTTCTAACTTTCCTGTCGGTATTTTATGGAGTGTTTTCATTTTTAAAATTTCATTGCTAATAGACGTCAAGAATTTCCATCATGTTGATTGAAAAATAGTAGGATTTAATGCAGATCTGTCATTTAACTTTTTCTGAATTTTTCTTTGAATAAAAACTTGCCAAGGTCAACTACTTTTCGCAATGGTTCATTATCCATCAGTTCAAATCCTGTATCTATTGTTTTTTCAATGAAAATATCTGTTTTTTCAAATGATGGCGAGGTATCTTTTTTCCAAAACTCGATGGCAGAAACCAAATGAAGCCAAAATGCTTCTTCTCTAGCCTTGTCATGAAAATTTTTCACATCATTTTTTGCTTCTTTAATTATACTCCAATCGTTAAAATCGAGTGTTTTGATGAAGTTTCGATGCGTTTCTTTGAGTTGATCTGAAATTTTTGCAGCATGTAATTTATCATTCCCCAGAATCATCAAAACCAACGAACGGTTCATCGTCATATTTTCAAAAAAGATAAAATATACGTTCAAAAGCTTTTCTTTCGAAGTGATCTTATCAGAAATATTAACTTCTGACGCCAATGCTACGGACTTTTCAAAAAGATTGACCAACATTGATTTTTCAATCTGCTCGAAACTTGTAAAATAATCGTAGAAGTCTTTTTCTTCAAAATCATTGTCCTTTGCAAAACGATAAATATTTTTTGGTCGCTCACCGTGATTCAAAATGTACTCTCCGTACAATTCAAATATTTTATCTGCTGTAATTTGATTTTCCTTTTCCATCTTTGTATTTATATCTTACAATACACAATTTAGTTATATTTTAAACCAACTTAATAAAATAAGGTGTAATTTTACACTATATCAATGATCCAATAGATGACTAATGGTAACATATAGGTTTAATCTGATTTAAGGCCGATTTTGGAATTTTAACGGTTTACTCATTATCTGAGCATGAGCGGATTCAAGATATGGGTTAAATTACCCAAATGTATATTTTATCTATTTGTTTTATACGTTTCTATATCGAATTTCATGAGTTTTGCCTATGGTTTATGAACAGTTTAGCCCAGGTTCTCTTTCTACACGTCTGAACGGGATATCTTTAGATACGATATCAAAGTCTGTTATATAGCTATACTTGAGGGGGATGAACATTTCTATATCAGGATTGTTATAATCTTATAATATCATTTTGAGCATTTTATCGATATAAATAGATACGCCGTCAATATGCAGAAAACTCGTAAAATACTTAAGATCTTACCATCGCAGAAGATGTTGCTACCTCTGATCATTTCATGTGTTGTTACTGCATGTACAGATCGAGCAGGTTCTGATAAAAGCAAAACAAATACAACTATTCATAATTCTGATACACTGTCACCCACAAAATCAGCAAAAGAGCATACACCTCTTCTTAATATCGATGATATAAAAAAGGCTTATGCAGCTGTCAATAAAGAACTCGAAGATGGTCAATTGGATTCCACGACCTTTAAATATTCTTGCAAAGATGAAAAAAATGGGATGGTGGGTTACTTTACAAAAAATGGTAACCTGAAACTAATTGTCCACAGATATAATGAATATGATCATTATGAAGCTGTAGATCGTTATTTTGTTCAGGACAGTACTTTATTTTTCACTTACAGTACAAGTAATGCGTGGTCTTTTGAGGATGGTCCAGAAGGCTCAACAAAGGATAACATCAAAGAAAATCGAACTTATCTTATAGCGGAGAAGCCGGTTAAATGTTTGGAGAAAAATTTCACAATACGATCAAAAGCATCCACTAATCCTGATCCGGAATCAGTTCCTAACCGAGATGTTAATTGCCAATCTGCGGCAATGGTATTAAAACCGTATCACCTATTGACAAAATACAGATTTAAATCAACTGCAAATTGCTTGGAATGATCATAAATCTCTTTTATTTAGATATAACAGGCAAAACCAAATCCATTAACTGCTAGTCAGTATTTACCCATAATTAAATATATACATATGATTCGTCCCTTCTCTTTCTTAATTCTTGCAGCTATATTTGTTACGGGCTGTCAAAATCAAAAAAATGTTTCTGACACAACTGAAATTAAACGTGATACGTCAACGTTAATTCCTCTGGAGACTCAACTACAGGCGATTGACACTAATTTTTCCACAGATTCCGTACTATTATCATTCTCTGTGTTCAACCATTCAGACACGGTACAGCAGTTTTGTAAATGGGAAACACCCTTTGAACCGATGTTAGGAAAATATATGGAGATTATCGATGAGCAGGGAGCAGAAGCGCAGTTTACGGGTCCGATGGCTAGAAGGGTAATGCCACCTCCTGCAGAAAGTTATATTCTAGTGCAACCACATGATTGCGTCAGTACCGTATATAACCTTGCAAAAAACTATACGATCAAACCAGGAAAATATACTGTTAAATATACTGGCGGAGGTGTGAGCGGTCTACAACAGGGAAATGAAGTCAAAATTACAGTAAATGGAAAGTAATCACAATTTGTTTATAAATAAGGTAACTTTTTCATATTTTCTATCTATCCATCCAGAGTTTGAAAGCTCTTACTTTATCTTTAGGAATTACGATTTCAAAGTCGGTCTTCGTATCTAGCTTTAATAATAAACTATTTTTAAAGTAAGGTATCACTATTGTTATGGCATCAACATTAACGATTACTTGTCTATTGCATCTAAAAAACTTCAAGGGATCTAACTGATTAACAAGCTCATCAAGTGTGCTTCCTAAAATAAACCGATCACCTTCGATTGTTTCCAATATCACGGAATGATCAATATATATATAACGGATATTAGAAGTTTTAACCACGAAATACTTTTCACCTTTCTTAAGGAGAAACCGTTCACGTAAAATATTTTTAGAATTATAAGTATCGAGTTGCGTAATTAACCGACGTAAAGAACTATCGATTTTATAATTTGAACTGTTATGAAATACCTTTTTAATCATATCATCAAACTGTGTTTGTGAAATTGGCTTCAATAGATATGACAATGCATTATAATCAAATGCTTTTATAGCATAGTGATCAAACGCCGTAGTGAATACAATAGGGCAATTAATCTCTAAATTTGCAAATAGTTCGAATACTAAGCCATCACTCAGTTGGATATCCAACAATAATAAATCTGGCTCACTGTTGAGCATGAACCATTTTTCAACTTCCTCAATACTTTTCAGCCACGCTATAATCGAAAGAGATTCACCTTTAAAATTTCGAACTAGCCTTTCAATATTATTGTAAGCAGCGATTTCGTCTTCAACGACTACAATTTTCATATGCTATTAATTTAATTTTTCCATTGGTTTGATGGGATTGTAATATTGGAACTTTGACAATAAAGAAATTGTCGATGATATCCACTTCCACTTTCGTTATTGAAAGCATTGCATATATTTTTCTTAAGCTTGCTAAACCAATTCCACTGTTTTCCTTCGTATAAGAATGCCTTTTACCAAACATATTATTTGAGACAACCACAAATTGGGATGTTACATCAATCGTACATCTCACGCGATGACTATCATCAATAATGTTGTGCTTTATTACGTTTTCAACAAGATTATATATTGACAAAGGAGGAATAACAGCCTTATCATCAAGTTGGTGTGAATAATTTATCGAAACTATCAAATTGGAACCATACCTTTCCTGTGCCATATTAATGAATTTCTCTACGATCAAAAGCTCTTCCACTAATGATACAGTTTGGTTGTCAGCGTTCTTTAAAAGATATCGGTATAGTTCGGAAAGATTATGTAAAAAGTTCAATGCTTTGGGGTTAGTATCATCTATAAGAGAATAAAGAGTATTGAGATTATTAAATAAGAAATGGTGTTCTAACTGGCTTTTTATCGCATTGATACTGGCAGTTTGAAGTTGTTCCTGTAATAGAACATTTCTGCGCATATTTGAGATAGATAAAGTTACTGCACCATAAATTATAGAATAGATATTTAATCCAAGCCACGTGGGAAAGAAACGGCTAGTTAAAAAAAGTCCAAAAGATTCTTTAACGTTCCAGGTACCTAAATAATACTCCAACAGCTTTTCGAGCACTGTAACTGCCACACCAATTAAGAGAAATGCTACAATTTGTATTAATCTATTAAGCTTAGGCTTTTGAAAATCAAATTGTCCACAGTACCACATTAAAAATGCAACTGGAATGCTATAAATTAAAGATCTTGGAAAGATGGATAGAAAGAAGTCAGAGATAGAACCCAACACATAGTCGGAACTAAACTGAACTTCACTCAATAGAATAATGGCAAACAATAAAAAAGCAAACAGGTAAGCCCTAAAATATGTACTCAAAAATCTCTTCATTGAATCTTGTATTATGGAATAGCTTTTATAGTTTTAATTTTCTAATTATTTAACTTTTTAATTAACTGGGATGGCTGTACCTCCAGCGTTTTTGTCTTCAATGACATCCGAATCATCCTGTTTCGCACTCTTTTTAATTTTGCCAAATTGATAACGAAAACTTAGACGTAATTGTCGTATTCGTGCTACTATTTTAGAATTTTGATTAAAATTATGTCCTGAAACTTCAGTATGTAATTTTACATTTTTATGGAATGGCTCTAACATCCATAGGGAAATACTTGAACTTTTATTTATTATATTTTTCTTGACACCAATCATTGAATACGAAAGCGCATCTGAATACCCCTGCAAATTAATTTCTCTCGTATTATAGTTCGAATATAACTCTAATGAGAAACCTTTACTGAATTTTGCAGAAGCAAAAATACTGGCGTTCATGGTAAGCCCCTTGTTGGAATAAGCATCACTTGAAAGTTTCCTATAAAAAATGTTTAAATTTGGTGCAATAGAAAATTTAGAATCCTGATATGAAAAATAAATATTCCCTCCTAAAGATCTACTTTTTCCTATATTTTGAAAGGTAACAGAGGTTGAGCCATCTAAACCTACATCTCTTTTTTCTTGAATAGAATTATTCACGATTGTAAAAAAAGGTGACAGTGTAAAAAATAATTTGTTAACTGAGAAATTTGAATATGCAACCTCTATTTGATGACTTTTTTCAGGTTTCAAGTTTGGATTTCCATAACGAACATTATTGACATCAGCACGATTTATAAAGGGGTTTAGAAATGTAATACCCGGTCTCTGTAACCTCTGATTATAACTTAATCGTATAGACTGCTTAGTCTTCCCAAAAGATTTTAAGAAAGACAAACTTGGCAAAAGATTACCAAAATTATTTTCGAAAGAATGCAAACGGTCCACTCTTCCATCATTTATTGTTCTTTCGTAACGTAATCCAGTTGCGGATCGGAAACCTTTTCCTAATGAAAAATTGTAACTGTTATATACAGAAATAATCTGCTGATCATAATCCATTTCATTCAATGAACTGTCCATAAGTTCAAAACTTTGGCTAGCATTATCAAATGCCGACATCAGCGAAGAGCTGCTAAAAGCTCTTCCAATATATTTCATTCCAAATTCAAGATTGATCCTTTTAGAAAGAGCTTTGGAATAATCTATTTGTGCCGACAGTTCTTTACGCTTTTGCAAATTAAAACTTCTATCGTCATAAGCACGAGCTTGATTAAGAAAATAATGGTTATTATCATCCGATGAACTTAATATAATTGATGAAATCAAAGAGTGATTTTCACCCTTCAACTTCAAATTGTGATCAAGATGTAAAGAATAACCTGGTTTTTTAATCTTATTATCTATAGATCTTGAATTTTCATCCGCTCCCACTGCTTTAACCGAGGTCCAAAAACTGATATCCTCATACCTATCATTATTAACATCATTCACCTGAATTCCGGCTGATAAAATATTTTTATTGGAGAAGCTATAGCTTGATGATAGATTGGCTCCATAAGACCGTCCAATGGCATCTATATCACTTTCTTGAAATAAATACTGTGTTTGATCTCCATAGCTATTTCTCTCTAATTCGGAATGAATTTTATTCCTGTAATAATTGGAAGTTAAAGAAACATTTGATGAAAACTTCGTGTTACTTATACCGCCGCCCGCTGCTATATTCATATTTCCAATTGAGCCTGCCGAAACATTCACAAATGCATTTATACCTTTAAGATCTCTTTTTGTTACTATATTTATGATGCCGACAGTGCCCTCTGCATCATATTTGGCACCAGGATTTGTAATGACTTCTACACGTTTAATCATACTTGCGGGAACTAATTTCAACGCATCCGAAACTGATCCAGCAATAAGAGTAGAAGGTTTGTCATTAATGAATACTTTTACGCCAGAACTCCCACGTAGTTTGACCTCCCCATTAAAATCAACACTAACGTATGGTACTTTTCTTAGTAATTCGTCTGCCGTAAAACTATCCGAATTGTTGGTTCCATCAACGTTATAAATTAATTTACCATCTTTTTCTTCTACTATTGGAGCTTTTAATACTATAGAAACCTCATCAATGGTTCGGCTCTTTTGAAAAAGCTTAATTATTAAAGGCTCTTTTGAGATCGACGAAGTTTTTAAAAAAAAATCCAAACTATCGTAACCGACATGTGAAATTTTAAGTAATATTGAATCACTAAGAACTTTTCGCATCTGAAATCTCCCTTCCTGATCGGATGATAATCTATCGATAATTTCTCTATCATTGATAGAGATTACTTGAATCGTCGCAGATGGGATTACCTTTTCTGTTGTTTGTTCTAAAATTTTCCCATAGAATATAACGCTATCTAATCCGATTTTCTGCGATATTACATTTTCTACTTTTTTTATGGAGCCCCCTTTTAATAGTAAAACAGATGTCAATGAAAAAAATAATACAAAGGAAATTCTTCTTATGCTCATATTAAATTAGTTTATAGATCTAAACTAGATAAGCATCTTTAAAATTCCATCCACAAAACGATGAGGTCGAAATTCAGCCATTTAAAACCGAATTTTTGTACTTAATTAAATTTAAACAATGGGATGATAAAATAAACCCTATTAAATTTTAACCTATTGCAGTATTCGTATTTTATCAATTTAATTCTACCTTACAAATTATTGCGCAACAAGAATAATCCTATAAATTAATATACTATTTATTTCAATTTTAAATATACAGATTTCTAACATTAATAGGAATATATTAATGCTATTATAATCCTTAGTTTTGAAGATTTATATCCAGCTATCCGTTATTTTCTGACAATGGAAATCAGCTACATTTATTTGCTAAATCTGTTTTAAGGACTTATTACTAAATATCTATCCTTTCTTATCCGCTTTCCTCCTATGCCATGCTAGATTATCTGGTGACAAAGTTTAGTACCTTCCAATTCTTGAAGACTATAGTTATGCTCACCAAGTTTTCGTATAGACTTTGAAATCAAAATACAATAATCTTAATCGACACCAACCAAGCTATGATCAAAAGTACGGTGGAGATTTTGACATCGTGCAACTTCTGTGTTTTTAGCGATATCTGCTACAGGTAAAACCACTTTCTTCAATTACATTGCAGTTGCAATCGACTTTTCACGTTCATCTCTTGACGATACAAGCAGTACTTTTCAGCACTGCTTGCCTTGTAATTAGCTTCAGTAGAAAAACGATAATAACGTGATCACTAAAATAATTTTGAGAATAAACCTGGTTTTTTCCAAGTCTTTTTGTACTCATCTGCCAAAGCAACATGATCACTGTAGCCCAATACAATGTCAAGATGTTGATGCGCTTGCTTCAAATCGCCACTGACATACAAAGCTTTTGCCACTAACAGATGAACTTCTTCGGAGGTATCATCATATCCCCGATCTTCGGTCTCATAAATATGCTTTAATTTATTGGAGTACCTAAGCAAGGGTTCCAGTTGATTGTCAGCTGCAAATAATTTGATACCATATAACAGCCATTGTAGATATTCCGGCGCGTCAAATGTTTCTTCACAATAAGCATCATGTGCTGTAAAAAAGTCAATTCCTGCTGAATACTCCTCCATGAAATAATGACTTTTCATAATCATATACAACGTTTTTGCTTTATCAAAGGCATTAATAATAAATTCCTTCTTATTAGCTAAGTATAGTCGAGCTGTATGGTTGACATTTTTGTAGTCTTCTATTTCATTATAAATCTGCATCAGCACATAGGGGGCATGTGCTTCATGCGGATACTGCTCAATAATATGCGTATAATAAGCGATCTTAACATCATGTGGTTCGTCGTCATAAATATCATATAGCAAACCTTCAACAGTATTTTTCGCGGCTTCATAATCTCTAAAATCATAATCGGAAATATCTGGATTCTCGATATAGTGTTGATAGATTTTAGTTAGCAATTCCTGTGCTTCATCAGCAATATTTCCAGTCTCCCCTAAGCCATTCTTGACAACTAAATAATCGGCTTGGTGTTTTAGATATAGATAAAAGTTGGAATCCTCTGCCGTATAAGTGTGAAAGAATTTTGCTAACGCTACTTTTGCATCGACATAATTTTCTTGTTTTATCAGTGCATCTAATAAAGTATGATGGAGTTCCTCAAATTCACTATTTTGCAGGCCAATATGGATCACATCGACTGCAGTGCCATAACATCCATTCTTAATAAGTTCTATACTATAGTTATTGCAGCACATGGCCCAATTGTGTCTGCTACCGAGATAGTCACTTTCATAAAGACCTTCTTCGTAATATGCCTGGAAAGCATGAAAAGATTGTTCATAAAGACCCGATAACATCGCTTGAAACAACGCAAGATCTTCCGGATCTGTAATTTCCTCCGTAATAAATTCGCTAAGTTCAACGCCGTCATTGTACAGGTCCCGAGGCAAATCTTCAAATGTTGGAAGTTCCAGATCGATTGCTCCTGTTACTAAATATTTGGATATAAAATAGCGTCTCCAGGTTATGGATGCCGATTTAATTTCTAGGGCTTTGCTCAGCAGTGGTAGTGCTTCTGCGTGGCGTGCTGCTTCATGTAAATAGGTGCCTGCAAAATGATACAGCGAAAATTTATCGGAATGCGTATCCAACAGCCTCAGTGCGTGATGATAATAAAAATCGGCCTTTATATGCATCCTCTCAAAATGATTCCGCTCAACGATTAACTGGAAATAAAACACGTCATCATCGACAAGTCCATTCTTAATGAGCTTATCAAAACGTTGATGCCATTTCACCAGCCCTTCCAAAACGTCCTCTTTACTATTTGTTCCTCTGATCAATTTCAATAAGATGGCCTTTGTCAAGGCCATATCTTCATTTTCAAAAGCTATTTCAGCAAGATACAGGTAGTCGCTATCATCATCGCTGGCAAATTGCTGTATGTGATCTGTTATAACCTGAATGATTTGATCGGGAGGTATTAATTTATTTTCCTGTAGCAGATAAATCTTCTTCATCAGAAAGATCGCATTATACTGGTCCCGCTGTTCTCTATCTGCTGTAAAATATGTGGTAAAGAAAACCATTGCTTCATCCAATGTTTTCAAAACAGCAGCTCTTTCTCCCACAGATTCATAAATCCTAATTAAGAAATCATAACCAGATGTTGCATGGCTAGGATCCTGAATTAAACGCTGTGCATAACCGATGTAATCGTTCCTATTTTCGGCCGTGATGTGTCTTTTGGAAAGATGAATATAAGCTAAATTATAATCGTTATTCAATGCATAACTTAGTATATGCTGTAATGCTTCTGAATTTTCGGGCTCAAGGCTTATAATTTTCTTAAGATAAGGACCCGTAAATTGATTCATCGTGTCATAGACAAGCTCCGGGTGGCCAGGGTAAACATAATCGTAATGTGCAACGGCCATTAAAAACAATACCGCTGTATCGTCAGGATGATTTTTAAGATGTTTCTCTCCTTCTTCTATGCATAGTGCGAGATCACCTGAATAAAATAAATTTTCTAACTCCTCGATGTTCATCTATATAATTATTTTGTCGTGTTGTTTAATTTTTAAATATCTAATCAAAGTTAGTGTATGAACAACCTTCAAAAAATCCCCGGTTTCGGCTACTATTTAAAAAAGTGAACCAGCCTATCTTTGATACAACGCATAGTTTTCATCTGAATATTTTTTTTTAAAACTTGGTTCAGCTATCATGAGTGATTTATTCATTGTAGAAATATGATATTTATAATCATTAAACTTTCATTTTTGTAAAATAGAGAATCGATGTTTACCTTTGAATGAACAGTACACGCCACGCTACACATCAGAACAGCGTCCCAGGGCGTGTCTTTTGCTTTATAGACTTTTTTTAAGCCACATTCTATGTATGAAAAGAAAGCGTTCACGATAAAGGAGCAAGTTCAACAATTAAAAGATCGCGGATTATTTATCTCTGAATTAGATAAAATGAAGTCGTTAGCAAATACCATAAAGGGATGATATCAAGCTGATATTAAACTGTAAAGAGTTAGCATTTTTTATATTAAGTCTGGCTTCACATCTTGCTTTCCCGAATTTAGTATAACCTACATAAGCAGAAGTCCAATAAAGAGCAATATAATTTAAATAAATAGTCCAGCTAGAAGTATAAAATAAATATCAAAAATGACAGAATTAAATTTTCATACTGAAAGATTATATTTAAGATCAATTTCAGAACTAGATATAGAAAATATTCACCGCTTACACAGTTTAGCTGAAACTGATGAATTTAATACGCTAGGAATTCCTAAAGATATAAATGAAACAAGGACAATTGTTGAGGGCTGGACTTTAGAAAACAAAAGATACGTATTTGCTATTGAACAAAAACAAGGAAACGAATTTATCGGGTTAATCGGAATTACTTTAGGTAAAGAGAAATATAAAAACGCGGAAGTCTGGTTCAAATTGGATCCCAGATTTTGGAATAAAGGTTACGCAACAGAAAGTTTAAAAAGAATAATAGCTTTTGGTTTTGACGATTTAAACCTTCATAGAATAGAAGCTGGTTGTGCTGTGGCAAATACGGGTTCTATTCATGTATTAGAAAAGGTTGGAATGTTGCGAGAAGCGCACACACGAAAATTATTACCCTTAAAATCGGGCTGGTCTGATAATTATGGTTACGCCATTTTATCAACCGATTAATGATTACGCTAAATAATGAAAGCAACCATATTACTTGGATGCTTACTGAGCACAACTGCTCTCGTTTTCGGGCAGGAAAAGATTTTGGTCAAAAAACAGCAATGGCTGAAGAGCTAAAACAGTCGATCCCAATAAAGATTCTGAGAACGACACTAGAATTAAAGTATTAATAATAACATTCAATGAAACATCAATTTACATTACCTGGCTTCCCGGAATCAAATTTTGAACTCGATATAGCTTTTTGGACGGGTAAACAGATTATATACAAAGACCATGTGGCTGTTGAGCGATCAACTGAAAAAGGAAAACCCTTTCTAATACCAGATAGCAATGGCGAGATCGTAAAGGCCTACGCTAAACCTGCATACCCTGACATTGTACCTGTACTTGTAATCGATAACAATAAATATAACATTGTAGAGAAACTTAAATGGTATGAAGCTATACTGGTTATATTTCCCTTTTCAATCGTATTTATTGGTGGTGGCGCGTTGGGCGGTCTCATTGGAGCTGTTGGTTATATATATAATATACAATTATTAAGAAATGATGACAGCAAAAGCCTTAAATATTTAAAAGCAATCGGTGTCGCTATTGCTGCATTTGCAGTGTACTTTTTGGTTAGCGCTGTGATTTGGACGTGGATCAACCCCTAATATTTAGCAAATCGCTGATACTCCGAAGGAATATCATTTCGAAAATATAAAAGACATGATGCTAATACAGGTAAAAAAAGAAAATTGATATTGGAATAACAAATAAACTCATGGGTATGACAAAAGTATTATGCGGTCTTATTATAAAGGATCAACAAATTTTGATTTGCCGTAGAAAACCTGAGAAATCTTTAGGTGGATACTGGGAGTTTCCTGGTGGGAAATTGGAAGAAGGTGAAACTTATGAGGAATGCTTAGCGAGAGAACTTCAAGAAGAACTAGATTTGAGGGTGACAGTTAAAAATCATTTTAAAACAGTCATCCATCAGTACGATCTAAAAACGATTGAACTCATATCCTATCGCTGCGAAACTGAAGATGCTGAAATCAAATTAGTGGATCATGATCAAATAGAGTGGGTCGAAGTTCCAGATTTATTAAAATGGACGCTAGCCCCTGCTGATATTCCTATCGCAGAAGCATTAATAGAAGCGTATAAGCTGTCTGAATAATTCATTCTTAGAAGACGTGCCCAAGTTTATGAACTTAAATTTTAGGATTAAGTGAAGAATTTGTAATCCTTTTTAAAACTAGAAAAGATGTTTAGTACGAATGACGATAATGCCAAAGATGATCATGATGATGCTGATGATCGAAAAGATAGCATAAGTAACGGTGAAACCATCACTAACACCAATGTCTTCTGCATAATATATTTCCATATGAGCAGGTACATTTTGGGGATCAACACTCCTTAAATCCTTTACTAAACGAACTTGTTGTTGCTTATAATTAAATTGGAGGATCGGATAATGTACGTATCCGAATCGTTTGTTTTTGACACTATCTAACCCAATGACATCCGCTCTAATTTTACTACCAAAGAGCATCAATCTGCTGTCTTTAAGTAGACCGAATGCAAGAAACAAACCTAATAAGAGCAAAATAACACCGAAAGTTTTTTTGATGATCATGCTTGCAAATCGTTTATATTGATTGTCTAATAAGACGAAGATAGTATTTTTATTTTATGTATACTTTAGTTCATGTGTCTGAAAATGGTCGCGACTATAGTAGCCTTAAAAATTTCATTTATTATCTAAAATAGTTCATGATCACAACTGCCTTAAATTATGTCCAAAGCAATGTGTATTAAAATTACTTTAAGTATTGATGCAGTACTAGATCTTCTATCTTTTGTACAGACTTAAGCGAACCGCCTGTTATTAAAAGTAATCTGTCACTGACATCCATCACATGTGTATAATAATGATCTGAAATGAGTATTCCTTTTAGAGATTTTACAGCTAAAATATGTTGTTTAATCATGTCAATATAGAGTGGACTGAGTCCTGAAAAAGGCTCATCAAGAAGGCAATAATTAGCCTTAGAATAAAGGATCAACAAACACTCAAACAAACGAACGAGGCCGGTGGAAAGATCACCTATTTTAGATAATAATCTCTCCTTTACAATATCGATATCCATAATTGGTGAATCTTCCAAATCAAAATATTGAATAGCACGTAATAAAGTCAAGTGCTTTGGAATAAAACTATACTGAGTTAGATAAGTAATATTCTTGGTTTTATATCCTTGATTAAAGATCTGCCCATCACATTTCATATACGCAAAATCAGGTTTGCAGTTACCAAAAATGCAATTCATCAAGGTTGATTTACCAGTACCATTACGCCCCAGTAAACCAACTATAGTTGACGGTTCAAGTTCAAGAAACAGATCGCTTAGTATCATGCGTCCTCCTCTACTGTAAGAGAGACTATCTAAATATAAAGAACGATCAAGAGACATAGCAATAAGAAAAGTATAAAATCTAATGAATAAATACTGATAAGCAGCAGTTTTGGAGATTGTTTGATGTTTCTCAAAAACACTCCTTTTGATTTGAAATTAAAAATGTATTCTCCGATAAAAGATAAAACGCTACCAATAGTTTTAAACCAAAAAAAATAAACGAAGACTTGTGGACCATATCGCTCCACTAATTCGCCCATTTGTAAGGTCAGTATTAAAGTTACAAAAAGATTAAAAAGGATTAAAAACCAGAAAAACGATAAGGATAATTTCAGTTTATTGCAATGCATGTTTATTAATTGGTCTTTTAGAAATATATAATCTAAAAATACAGATTAATAATTATAGCATAATGATAAAAAAAGTTAAAATATTAGCTTTTGATCTTCAATTAGATAGTTCAATGACATGTCCTCATTTTCTAGATTTCATTCACATTATCTAATAAACCCGATCAACTATTTTTCAAATGGCAAATGGGCTAACAATTACAATGATTTAGCTTCTACTATTGTCGCAATACACATTAATTAAAGGGAATTTTCTCCATTTGTTAGATTATAATACTTTCTAGAATTTAAGATCAATTGAAGAAATTGTTCAACTATAAGCAATTCAAATTGCTTATTTTAGCAATACTAAAGATCAAAAACTGATCATATGTTATTCGATAAAGTGTAAATGAGCAATAGTCATATTTATATATTAAGTGGTTTAGGTGTTGACCGGAAGGTATTTTCAAAAATAAATTTTGAAGGTCTTCAGGTAATCCATATCGACTGGATCGCCCCGCTAAAAAAAGAGACTATGGCAGCATACGCTGAGCGACTGTCATTGCAGATCAATGATGAACAACCGATACTAGTTGGTCTCTCTTTTGGGGGAATGATGGCCATGGAAATAGCTAAAATTATTAAGGTGCAGAAGATTCTCCTGCTTGCCTCTGCTAAAGGTGAATATGAACTGCCTTTTCTTTACAAAATAATAGGTGCTCTTAAACTCAATTATATTCTGCCGAATACTTTTCTAAAGCAGCACAATAGGTTAGTCGATTATTACTTTGGTATCAGCTCAATAGAAGATAAACGGATGCTCAAACAGATATTGCAGGATACTGATGTCAAATTTTTAAAATGGGCGATCAATCAAATCTTAAACTGGAAAAATAACGTGGTCCCTTCTTCTGTCATCCATATTCATGGTAACAAAGATCGTATCATCCCCATTCGTAACATTACACCAACTTATGTGATTGAAAATGCAGGTCACTTTATGACCATGACTCATGCTCAAGAAATTGAGTTGTTGCTTAAAAAAGTATTATAATTTAATGGAATTACAGTCCAGACTCATACTCTTTATTTATACAAATTTTAAAACCAGCACAATAACAACCTATTATTACGCAGACTATAGCCATAAATATGCGACAATTTAAAATATCTTTCTACCTGGTCATTGGATTTTGTGTATTGATTATGATACTTCCTACTTTCTTATTAGAATTTACTGAGTTTTCTTTGGCCATAAAATGGACCGTTAATTTTTTTGTATTACCGATATTAATCGTGATGATCCCAAGTTGTTCCTTCATTTATTTGAAATTTATTAAGCAACACGAAACCAAAAATTATACAACACAAATACAGACAACCTTAAGATCAATTTTTAGAATATTTTTTATGACACTAGGTATGACATTTATTTTTAGTGGCACAGTTGTTTCCTTTATAATTCTTAGCAACGCTTATTTTGAGGGCAGTAAGAGCATAGATATAAGTGGAAAGATTATCGACTACTCGTTAGGTAGCAGGAATAATAAACATTATATTGAAATTAAAGACAATCAGTTTGAAAGAATAATTAAACTACAGGTTCAACAACCATATGAAATCGGTCAAACATTTGAAAAAAGAATATGTATCGGAAAATGGGGACTGTTATTTCTAAAGAAATAGCAAAGCAATGGGTAATCACTAATGTTAAGATAAGTCACTCCGTAATTACAGCTTAAATTTAAGACCTGTCAACTACTTATCTTGTATATTTAGGAGCCGTATGTATATAGAAATTACGTTTCAATAAGGCTTGCTACTACACAGAAAAAGATCGTATCTCATATTAGAGGTACGATCTTACCTAAGTCATTAATGTACTTTTTATACTTACTTCTTATTCGGATTTTGATACACAGCTAGACCAGCAACCCAGATTTCGAGGACCGATATATTCCGCAGTTTCATAAACGGATCAGTTATAAAAAGTGGATCTTGCGTTATGATTATAACTATGCATAACAGAATTATTATTGAGGGTAGCATACTACGAATAATGCCAGAAGTGCATTCAATAGAAAAATTAGGCTCCCTACTTGTTTATTTTCTGAATCGCAATTCCTGGTTTTGCATAGGATAAACGACCTACAAACTCCGGAATAAAATAACGGTCCAATCCGGCTATAGCCATTGATCCTGCCTTAACATGATCGACAGTGCCATCCTCTTCGATAATCAAATCATCTAGTAAAATCTGAACGATTTCGCCAATGACAATCGTTGTTCCATTGAGCGGTACATCCATGATTTCTCGCAACTCCAAGCCTATCCTGACAGTTGATTCTCTGACAAAAGGAGCTTTAAATCCATCGGTATACAACTCCTTGAAGTGGCACTTTTCAAATTCAGATATCCCTGAAGCATAACTGGCGCTTGTCTGGTGGGCCTGTTTATACCAATCTGGCAATACATTGTTCAAGGTATATTGGCCGGTAGCCTGGATATTTTTAAGAGTATCGTTATGCTCGCGTTGAGGTCTCATTACGAGTCCTATCAAGGGCGGGTTGGCTCCTAAGTGAAATGCTGAACTGATAATACTTAAATTAGGTGATCCATCTATGTTACAGCTACCCAAAAGATTGACTGGTTTAAAACCGATCAGACTATTGACCAGGCTGATCCGATAGAATTTTTCCATTTCATCGATCTGATTTCTTTTTATTGTGATCATCTTATTTTTTATTTAAACAATTGTTTTTGAATAGAACAGGAACATATTATTATACTTGGTTTAATGCAAAACTACAGCTCAAAGGAGCAATTCTATAATCTTAACAGCATACAAAGTATAATAATATACTATTGCACTTAGATCTATTAAAATTATTAACAATATTAGATTAAAAAAACACTTTTTCTCTTCTATTCCCGGATGAATAGTTTATAACCTACATTTCTTACGTTAAGGATTCTGACATTTGGATCATTCTTGATATGTTTTCGTAATCTAGATACAAATACATCCATACTCCTACCTGCACATTGATTACCGTTCCAGAACTCAAAAAGGATTTCTTTACGGCCTATAACTGTATTCCGACGTTCGTATAGTCTTTTTAACAATTCACTCTCCCGAAACGACAGCTCGATGCATTCATCACCAGATCGCAAGGTATGCTGGCTTGGATTTAATTCATATTTGCCGATTAGGATTCGGTCGGTCGGATTGTATTTATTTCTCAGTCTGTTCAAGGAATTGATACGAGCCACAAGTTCGTCAATATTAAAAGGTTTTCTCAGATAATCGTTTCCTCCCATATCAAATCCTTTTAACACATCCTCCTCGGAGGTGCGGGCAGTAAGAAATATCAGCGGGATAGCGCTATCCACTTCGCGGATTTTAGAAGCCAATGTAAACCCATCCATTCTGGGCATCATGATATCGGTAACTACAATATCGGGCTTATTGAGAAAAAATGATTCCCACCCCTGTTGGCCATCCATGCAGAACCTAACGTTAAATCCTTTGGAGACCAATACATCACGCACAATTTTGGCCATTTTTTCTTCATCTTCTACGAATAATATATCAATCATTTTTTCATTTTTTTAGGTATAGATATGATAAAGGTACTCCCCTCATGTAATACACTTTTTAACTTTATAGTTCCACCATGCTGATGAACAATCTGCTGTACATAAGCCAGACCTAAACCAAAGCCTTTAACCGTATAGAGATCTCCTTCTGGTACTCGAAAAAAGGGTTCAAAGACTTGATCGTGATATGCAGATTCAATACCGATACCATTATCTTGAATGGATAGTGTTACAAAATCTTCTTTCTTGATCTGTAACACAATTTGAACCTCGTCAGCACCATATTTTATAGCATTTTCTATTAAATTAGCGATTACATTTCTCATATGCTGACTGTCTCCTAGCATATATTCACTATCCGTTGATGGTGAGAAAACAAATTTAACATCATGCTGATTATTGCTCACACGGGCACTTGATATGCACTTCTGTATCAATGCTATCAGATCATATTCTGTACAGTCTAACTGCCTATCCATTAATAGATCATCTTCGGCAATCTGTAATACTTTGTCGATCATGGAAGAAAGACGGTCGAGCTCTTCGCTGGCAATATGATGATAGGACATCTGATCGCTTAAGGTTCCGACAGTACCATCAAGTGCTTGCAGTGCTACAGATACTGTGGTTACAGGGGTTCGTAGTTCGTGAGTCAGATTATTGACAAAGGCTTTTCTAAGTATTTCCAGTTTATTCTGTTTTAACAAGGTGTGAAAGAGATAAACAAAAGAGCCGATGATGATCCAAACCATGATCAGTGATATAATCAACTGCCAGCTCAAACTATAGAAAAAGAACTGCCAGGGATTTAGAAAATCAACGGTAATGAATTTTCTTGCGTAGGGATCTGTATCATCTATAGAAAGACTTGAAACAGTTCCAGTAGTAACTGCTTCCCCAACATTTACACTTCTCCTAGTCACTACAGAATGTTGCCCGCTTAATAAGGTACTATCTTCTGCTGCGGGAACAACCTTCAGATCATACTTGATATCAATACCTTTTACAAGAAGATCGTTGTGAAACCGTTTCTCAATTTTGTTTAACGATTCTTTGTCCGATAAATCTCCTAAAAAACTAAACAGCGGCACTGCTATCCTACGATGCACACTTTCATTCCACAACATATCAGCGATTGCATTATCTACTGTTCCGGCAATTTGTACCGGATGCATGGTAGCGGCAACGGCAGGCATACTCCTAGTGGTGCTCACTACTCTTAATTCATTATGATACAAACTATCTAAAAAAATCTGGAGATCAGCTTCCTGTACTTGTGGAAATTTTTTGGCAATCGTTTGTACTAAATTTACTGGTAGCAGCGAAGCACGACTATCAGGTAGGTTTAGATTGTCATCATGATCAAGCTCCTGCTTTTCTGCTATCGTTTCGTGTATCGCCATATATAAGGACTGTTCTGCAGTTGTTAGAAATAAGCCCATGCGCTGCTTATAACTCGCGTATAACCAGGTGCCCAAAATGAGCAGTATCCCCATGCCGCCCAACAGCACCAGGACAAGTATTAGTTTTAATTTCTTTTTCATTTACGGAACAAAAATAACAATCAAAATCACAGCTAATTAAGGGGTTAACCTACTTTAACAAAATGTAACATTCGTTTACAACGCATATGATCAATTTTGAAGAAATAAGTAAAATGATATGAAAAACTTGATCTCAAAAAATCTTATACATCTACTCTTCTGTTGCTGTAGCGTTTTTATTCTCGGTTGCAAGAGTGTCGATGGACTTACCATAGATATTAATGATGAAAAGTTGATGATCAATAATGCTGATACGCTTACCATCACTGCTTCATCTTTTTTATTAGATCCATTACCAACTGCGGCGAATAAGAAATTGCTCGTTGGCGGCACTGTTGATGAGCAATTTGGTCAAGTAGCAGTATCTTCCTATTTCAGATTATCAGCTTCGGACCTTTCGCTAGAAAAATTACCTGACGAGGTCACATATGATTCACTTTCTATCGAATTATACTATAACCAATACAGTTATGGCGACACCAGTCGGGCGTTAAGACTAGATATTCATCGGGTGATTCAAGATATTGAACCAAAAGAACTCCCTATTGCTTTGGAAGATGATGAATATCCCGTATTTGTTTCCGAAGCTACCTTATATTCGGATCGGACTTTTGATTATGACCCTATATCACTTGGTGGTATCACGATCATACCGCGACCGAATACGAAAACAGATACCCTAAGATTTAGACTAGATGATATTTTAGGAAAACAACTACTCGGTCTGGCCGTAAATAAGGATAGCAAACTCGTTAATAACGATGATTTTGTCGAATATTTTAAAGGTCTTCTGTTACGTTCGGATGGAGCTTCACATGCAGCCATTGGACTTCAAGATTCTTTAAAACTACGCATTCATTATTCCTATGATAACGAGATTGACGGTAAAAAAGCCTCTGGTGCGTTGATGCTCGGTATTGGCCCTAGTAAATACCAGTATAATCAAATAACTGCGAACCGAAATAATACTAATCTCGCTGATCTAACCTTCGACAATCAAGAGATCGCTAGCTCCAAGACCGAAAATAAGACGTTCATACAGGGTAGTACGGGTATAGTGACAAGATTGCGCTTTCCTACCCTCCGGTCTTTTTTAAGTATTGATAATAAGGCATTG